>VOFH01002794.1_pt1 | contig 239876 bp, 303 predicted proteins | sample 5384091 | NCBI WGS metagenome assembly VOFH01 (sample SAMN12384727, study PRJNA508395) | human gut metagenome | isolation source: healthy gut G | host: Homo sapiens | reverse complement strand
CCTGTTCAAGCTGGTATTGCTGAATATCGCTTTCGCCGGAGCCAGCGAACTGGTGCGCGAAGTGGGGATGGACTGGATGTCGCAAGATCTCGCTGCTCGTTTGTCTACCCGCGCAGCTCAGGGGATTGGTGCAGGACTTCTGACGGCACGACTGGGGATTAAAGCTATGGAGCTTTGCCGCCCGCTGCCGTGGATTGACGATGACAAGCCACGCCTCGGGGATTTCCGTCGTCAGCTTATCGGTCAGGTGAAAGAAACTCTGCAAAAAGGCAAAACGCCCAGCGAAAAATAATGCAATATCGGGTGCTGACCGGATATCTTTACGCCGAAGTGCCCGTTTTTCCGTCTTTGTGTCAATGATTGTTGACAGAAACCTTCCTGCTATTCAAATAGTGTCATATCATCATATTAATTGTTCTTTTTTCAGGTGAAGGTTCCCATGCGTCTGGAAGTCTTTTGTGAAGACCGACTCGGTCTGACCCGCGAATTACTCGATCTACTCGTGCTAAGAGGCATTGATTTACGCGGTATTGAGATTGATCCCATTGGGCGAATCTACCTCAATTTTGCTGAACTGGAGTTTGAGAGTTTCAGCAGTCTGATGGCCGAAATACGCCGTATTGCAGGTGTTACCGATGTGCGTACTGTCCCGTGGATGCCTTCCGAACGTGAGCATCTGGCGTTGAGCGCGTTACTGGAGGCATTGCCTGAACCTGTGCTCTCTGTCGATATGAAAAGCAAAGTGGATATGGCGAACCCGGCGAGCTGTCAGCTTTTTGGGCAAAAATTGGATCGCCTGCGCAACCATACCGCCGCGCAATTGATTAACGGCTTTAATTTTTTTACGCTGGCTGGAAAGCGAACCGCAAGATTCGCATAACGAGCATGTCGTTATTAATGGGCAGAATTTCCTGATGGAGATTACGCCTGTTTATCTTCAGGATGAAAATGATCAACACGTCCTGACCGGTGCGGTGGTGATGCTGCGATCAACGATTCGTATGGGCCGTCAGTTGCAAAATGTCGCTGCCCAGGACGTCAGCGCCTTTAGTCAAATTGTCGCCGTCAGCCCGAAAATGAAGCATGTTGTCGAACAGGCGCAGAAACTGGCGATGCTAAGCGCGCCACTGCTGATTACGGGTGATACCGGCACCGGAAAAGATCTCTTTGCCTACGCCTGTCATCAGGCAAGCCCCAGAGCGAGCAAACCTTACCTGGCGCTGAACTGTGCGTCTATACCGGAAGATGCGGTCGAGAGTGAACTGTTTGGTCATGCTCCGGAAGGGAAGAAAGGGTTCTTTGAGCAGGCGAACGGTGGTTCGGTGCTGTTGGATGAAATAGGGGAAATGTCACCACGGATGCAGGCGAAATTACTGCGTTTCCTTAATGATGGCACCTTCCGTCGGGTTGGCGAAGACCATGAGGTGCATGTCGATGTGCGGGTGATTTGTGCTACGCAGAAGAATCTGGTCGAACTGGTGCAAAAAGGCGTGTTCCGTGAAGATCTCTATTATCGTCTGAACGTGTTGACGCTCAATCTGCCGCCGCTACGTGACTGTCCGCAGGACATCATGCCGTTAACCGAGCTGTTCGTCGCCCGCTTTGCCGACGAGCAGGGCGTGCCGCGTCCGAAACTGGCCGCTGATCTGAATACTGTACTTACGCGTTATGCGTGGCCGGGAAATGTGCGGCAGTTAAAGAACGCTATCTATCGTGCACTGACACAACTGGACGGTTATGAGCTGCGTCCACAGGATATTTTGTTGCCGGATTATGACGCCGCAACGGTAGCCGTGGGCGAAGATGCGATGGAAGGTTCGCTGGACGAAATCACCAGCCGTTTTGAACGCTCGGTATTAACCCAGCTTTATCGCAATTATCCCAGCACGCGCAAACTGGCAAAACGTCTCGGCGTTTCACATACCGCGATTGCCAATAAGTTGCGGGAATATGGTCTGAGTCAGAAGAAGAACGAAGAGTAAGCGTGAATATGCCTGATGGTGCAACACCATCAGGCATATTAACTTATGCTTTCAGTACAGCCAGAGCTGCTTCGTAATCCGGCTCGGTGGTGATTTCATCCACCAGCTGGCTGAAAATCACATTGTCATTTTCATCAATAACCACAACGGCACGCGCTGCCAGACCTTTCAGTGGGCCATCAGCAATTGCCACACCGTAGGCTTGCAGGAATTCAGCGTTACGGAAAGTGGAGAGGGTGATAACGTTGTTCAGACCTTCTGCGCCGCAGAAACGAGACTGGGCGAATGGCAGATCGGCAGAGATACACAGCACAACGGTGTTGTCGATCCGGTTGCCAGTTGGTTAAACTTACGTACTGATGCGGCGCAAACACCGGTATCAATACTCGGGAAAATGTTCAGCACTTTGCGTTTACCCGCAAACTGACCGAGGGTGACGTCAGACAGATCTTTTGCCACGAGAGTAAAAGTCTGCGCTTTGCTACCCGCCTGCGGGATGGAATTGGCGACTGTAACCGGGTTGCCCTGGAAATGAACGGTTTGTGACATGATTATCTTTCCTGTTTACATATAGTTAACGTCACACCTAGTTTATGCTAACTGTCAATAACACAGCAAACGCTATTTGCGCTTAATCCGCAGACCACCGCGACAACAAGGAGTAAAGATGAGAACCGTTAAGGTATTTGAGGAGGCCTGGCCCTTACATACCCCGTTTGTGATTGCCCGGGGAAGTCGCAGTGAAGCGCGCGTGGTGGTGGTTGAACTGGAAGAAGATGGCGTCAAAGGTACGGGCGAATGTACGCCTTATCCGCGCTATGGCGAAAGTGATGCCTCGGTAATGGCGCAAATTATGAGCGTCGTGCCGCAATTAGAGAAAGGGCTGACACGGGAGGAGTTGCAAAAAATCCTCCCTGCCGGCGCAGCACGTAATGCGCTGGATTGTGCATTGTGGGATCTGGCGGCGCGAAAACAGCAGCAATCGCTGGCTGATTTGATCGGCATAACGCTTCCCGAGACAGTCACCACGGCACAGACGATAGTCATCGGTACGCCTGATCAGATGGCCAATAGTGCATCAACACTCTGGCAGGCAGGCGCGAAATTACTGAAAGTGAAGCTGGATAACCATCTTATCAGTGAGCGGATGGTGGCAATTCGCACAGCTGTGCCCGATGCGACGCTGATCGTTGATGCAAATGAATCCTGGCGTGCAGAAGGGTTGGCGGCGCGTTGCCAGCTATTGGCAGATTTAGGCGTTGCGATGCTTGAACAACCGCTTTCTGCGCAGGACGATGCGGCGCTGGAGAATTTTATTCATCCGTTACCGATTTGTGCTGATGAAAGTTGTCATACTCGTAGCAATCTGAAGGCGCTGAAAGGGCGCTATGAGATGGTTAACATTAAGCTTGATAAAACCGGTGGTCTGACGGAAGCGCTGGCGCTGGCGACTGAAGCGCGTGCACAAGGTTTTCGTCTGATGCTGGGCTGCATGTTGTGTACCTCTCGGGCCATTAGCGCCGCTTTACCGCTGGTGCCGCAGGTCAGTTTCGCCGATCTTGACGGACCGACCTGGCTGGCGGTAGATGTGGAACCGGCGCTTCAGTTCACAACGGGCGAATTGCATCTTTAGGATGCCAGCGCAGCAAGTTTGCCATCGCAAAGAGATATTTTTCGCTGGCTTCGTCGGAGGAGATGGGCGGAAACTCTGCGGTGATGCAATGCAGGTTGAGATCCGCACACCAACTGCCGAAAGAGCCAGGCGTTTCATAACCGACGCTGGTTACCAGTGGCAATTCAAACGCCTGGGCCAGCCATTCACCTAATTCGCTGTGTCTGGGGTCTTCAATACAGGCCAGTGGATCGTGGAATAGAGACCACCCAGGCAGGTTGAATGCGGTGTATAAGCTGGCACAGCGCCTGAGTTTCAGGTTCGGAGCCAGGTTTGTCACCTGTCAGTAAAACGACATCACGTTCTTCAGCGGTGCTGTTCCAGCGATAAACTGTTTCACCTTCCTTCCAGTTCGCTGCCGGAAAGTTTCGGTTTAAATCCACACCATTAGCATTGGCCCGTAACCCTAACTGGCAGCCGTCAGGATTCACACAGCACCACATGATGGCGGCGCAAAGACGGTGTCAAAGTCCGCAGAGCACAGGAGAGCGTGACGATCGAAGAGTTTTCATCACCGTGAGTGCCAGCCAGAATCAAACCACTTTCGTGACTGGCGGCTGGGGCCGGAAACCAGATCAAAGGCGCGCCCAATAATGAACGTCCGTAATGTTCTGTACCGGGCGGAAATGCGCCGCGTTCGGCGCGTGGGCGAGTTACGGTCATGATCGTCTCTGGTTCAGGAAGTATTACAGGCAGTGTTGTGCAAATTTTGCGGATTATCAAATCCTTTTCTTCAACGCTATGTTATCGATCTTGTATCACTTTTTTGCCGGAAGTTGTTTGCATTTCTTTAAGGCGAAACAAATAATTACGCATCAATTTTAATGTCGGTTAGAGGGAAACTTATGAAGCACTCTGTTTCAGTCACGTGTTGTGCGCTGTTGGTCAGCAGCATTTCTCTTTCGTATGCTGCTGAAGTTCCGAGCGGCACAGTACTGGCAGAGAAGCAGGAGCTGGTGCGCCACATTAAAGATGAGCCTGCGTCGCTGGATCCCGCTAAAGCCGTGGGCCTGCCAGAGATTCAGGTCATTCGCGATCTGTTTGAAGGACTGGTGAATCAGAACGAGAAAGGGGAGATTGTCCCCGGCGTTGCGACTCAGTGGAAAAGTAATGACAACCGTATCTGGACATTTACCCTGCGCGATAACGCAAAATGGGCGGATGGCACTCCGGTAACGGCGCAAGATTTTGTCTACAGCTGGCAACGTCTGGTGGACCCAAAAACATTGTCGCCATTTGCATGGTTTGCCGCGCTGGCGGGAATCAACAACGCACAGGCGATTATTGATGGTAAAGCCACGCCTGACCAGCTTGGCGTCACCGCAGTTGATGCCCATACTTTGAAAATCCAGCTTGATAAACCGTTGCCGTGGTTTGTGAATTTAACCGCTAACTTTGCCTTCTTCCCGGTGCAAAAAGCCAACGTAGAAAGCAGTAAAGAGTGGACGAAACCCGGAAATCTGATCGGCAATGGCGCTTATGTTCTTAAAGAGCGCGTAGTCAATGAAAAACTGGTCGTAGTGCCGAATACCCATTATTGGGATAACGCCAAAACGGTACTGCAAAAAGTGACCTTCCTGCCAATTAATCAGGAATCCGCAGCCACTAAGCGTTACCTCGCGGGGGATATTGATATCACTGAATCCTTCCCGAAAAATATGTATCAGAAGCTGTTGAAGGATATTCCGGGGCAGGTTTATACGCCGCCGCAGCTCGGGACCTATTATTATGCGTTTAACACGCAAAAAGGGCCGACGGCAGATCAGCGCGTTCGCCTGGCATTAAGTATGACGATAGATCGCCGCCTGATGACCGAAAAAGTATTAGGGACGGGCGAAAAGCCAGCGTGGCATTTTACACCAGATGTTACCGCGGGATTTACGCCGGAACCTTCGCCGTTTGAACAAATGAGTCAGGAAGAACTGAATGCGCAGGCAAAAACTTTGTTGAGCGCAGCTGGTTATGGTCCGCAAAAACCGCTGAAGCTGACGCTTTTGTATAACACTTCAGAAAACCATCAAAAAATTGCGATTGCTGTAGCATCAATGTGGAAAAAGAACCTTGGCGTAGATGTTAAATTGCAAAATCAGGAATGGAAAACCTATATCGATAGCCGTAACACCGGCAATTTTGATGTTATCCGCGCCTCGTGGGTAGGGATTATAATGAACCCTCCACTTTCCTGACATTATTAACGTCAACGCATTCCGGGAATATTTCACGCTTTAACAATCCGGCATATGACAAAGTTCTGGCCCAGGCATCGACGGAAAATACCGTTAAAGCGCGTAATGCCGATTACAACGCGGCAGAAAAAATCCTCATGGAGCAAGCACCGATTGCACCAATTTATCAATATACCAATGGACGATTAATCAAGCCGTGGCTGAAAGGTTATCCCATTAATAACCCTGAAGATGTGGCGTACAGTCGGACTATGTATATTGTGAAGCATTGATGTGATGAGAACTGGCGTTACCCTTGTGGATAACGCCAGTGATGTCTGATTTAGCGACCCTGGTCCGGCGGTGTAATGTTATCCATATACAGCGTCTGGCTGGGGAAGGCAAAGTCCGCACCGTGTGACTGTACAATATCGATAATCTTCAAATAAACGTCTTGCTGTGCAGCAAGCCATTCAGCCCATACCGTGGTTTTGGTAAAGCAATAAACCATAATATTCAATGAGGAGTCAGCAAACTGGTTGAAATAAACCAGTAAGGTTTGTCGCTGGTCGATGGCCGGGTGATTTTTCAGCATCTCACGTACGGCTTCGACAATAACGCCCACTTTTGCCGCATCCTCATAACGTAAACCAATGGTCGTGGTAATGCGCCGGTTGGTCATTCGTCCTGGGTTTTCTACGCTGATTGACGAAAACAACGAGTTCGGTACGTACAACGGACGATTATCAAAAGTCGTAATTTTGGTAATTCGCCAGCCAATTTCCGCTACTGTACCTTCGATATTTCTGTCCGGTGAACGGATCCAGTCGCCAATACTAAAAGGACGGTCGAAATAGAGCATAATCCCGGAAAAGAAGTTACTCAAAATATCTTTACCGGTACCATACCGACAGCCAGACCACCAATACCACCAAAGGTCAACAAGCCAGAAAGGCTCATGCCGAAATGTTCGCCATAAAGCAGAACAAGCACCACAATAATGGTGATTTTGATAATGCGCGACATGATCCGCGCACTGGTGATATCGCGACCTTTTTTAATCTGCTGTTTTCAAACTGATTAATCAGCAGAAATAGCTTAATCGTCAGAATAACCGCAATCAGGGACGTACAGATAAAATCGATAACGCCTGGGGTGATAAATTTGAGTTTATAGTTTTCTATAACATAGTTAATGATGCTACCAACAGCACTAATAATTATGGTGTAGATTAAAAATTGCACCGCATGGAATAAAATCCTTTTCTTTTACGATTTCCACGGCGAAACCAAAAGCTCATCAGAATCAATGCTGCGCAGCTACCGAAAATAATGACCAGATTAAGCGCATTATTTGTAAACAGTTCAGCGATCATTGTTTATCAGGCTCCTCCAGATAATTGTCGTCATGCCGGAAACCCCTGGCGGGACTATTTTTACCGCGACAATTCATTCAGATCATCAATAGTCAGGGAAGGAAGTAGCAACATTAGCTAACTAATCAATACGTTGATTGTAAATCCAGCTAAGAGGTGAGGTTTTCAGAGCAGACAACGGTGAAATGTCATGGTATTGTTACGTTTAGGTAACAAGAAATTTGTCTGCACAAAGGATTACATCATGATTATGGCGAAACTGAAGTCAGCGAAAGGGAAGAAATTTCTCTTTGGTTTGTTGGCGGTTTTCATTATTGCGGCGTCGGTTGTGACTCGCGCGACCATCGGCGGCGTTATAGAACAGTACAATATTCCGCTGTCTGAGTGGACGACATCAATGTATGTGATTCAGTCATCGATGATTTTTGTTTATAGCCTGGTCTTTACTGTGTTGCTGGCAATACCGTTGGGAATTTATTTTCTTGGCGGCGAAGAGCAGTAAGTAAAAATAGGCCCGATAACTCGGGCCTTGTCAGTTATTGAAGAGTCGTTAATCGTCTTCTTCGTCATCCAGTTCAACGGGTGTCTGATACTGGTCAGGTTTAATGACCAGCAGGTCGCAGCGAAGATGATCAATCACCTGTTCCGCCGTGTTGCCAAGGAATGCTGCTGAAATACCGGTGCGTCCGACCGTGCCCAGAACCACAATCCCCGCCTGTAAGTGCTCCGCCAAATCAGGAATCACCTCTTCGGGCAGACCTTTTTCTACGTGCGTCATGTTTTCATTAATGCCGAATTTCTGCCGCAGGGCTTTCATTGCCAGCAAATGTTGCCCACGAATGGCATCGTTATAAACGCTCGGATCAAATTCCGGCAGTTCAATCGCGATATTAATTGGCGTTACCGGATAAGAGCCAACCAGATGAACTTCGGTATGGTTGACTTGTTCCGCCAGTTCGATCGTCTCTTTGACCAGTTTTTCATTGAGCGCATTATGGTACGGCTCTTCACTGGCGAGATTCACCGCCACCAGCGCCTTACCCCCTTCCGCCACGGCTGGTCTTTCACCATCCACACGGGGCTTGGGCATTTGCGTAACAGATGCCAGTCCGTTGGCGTAAAAATCACCGCTTCCAGACGGTCATGTTGGTGCGCCATTTTTAGCACCAAATCGTGCCCGCCGCTGATCACTTCCTGAATGATGGCTTCGAAAGGACGGTTATGCCAGACCACTTTAATTTCAATGGGAACGCCAGCATTGAGATAATATTTTGCCTGCTCGTGGATCCAGGCTGTACGCTGGCTGATGACGCCCTGACGCATAGCGGTACGTTCGTCCGGAGAGAGCAGGGTGGTCATTTCGTATGAGAAGTCATAGATCGGCAAAAAGGCTTTAATTTTGCCACCAATCCGTTGATGTAAATAAACAGCTCGCCGCAATGCTGGTTGGTCGTCTGGTTAGGATCGATAACAACGAGCATGTTCTGATACATAGCCATACAGGGTCTCCTTACAACAACTGTCAACGCAGTTTGTAATTAAAAGATTAACCCATATCTGGTGAATGAAACAGTGATGAACCTTCTGTCAGATCAATAAATCAGAAAAATTTAATGATATGACAGAAGGATAGTGAGTTATGCGGAAGAATCAGGCAACGTTACGCGTGTGACCAGCAAGCTGGGCCAGCGCATCGTTATTTTCGATAGTGATGTATTTACCTTTGACTGCCAGCATACCGCTTTTCTGGAAGCGACCCAGCAGACGGCTGATGGTTTCAACTGTCAGGCCCAGATAGTTACCGATATCACCACGAGTCATCGTCAGGCGGAATTCACGAGGGGAGAAGCCGCGTTGGGCAAAACGACGGGACAGGTTGTAGATGAATGCAGCCAGACGTTCCTCGGCATTTTTCTTCGACAACAGCAGGATCATGTCCTGGTCGCCTTTGATTTCACCGCTCATCAGACGCATCATCTGCTGACGCAGATTCGGCATTTTACCGGACAAATCGTCCAGCGTTTCGAACGGGATTTCACATACCATCGAGGTTTCCAGCGCCTGAGCGAAGCTCGGGTGATGACCGCTGCCGATAGCGTCAAATCCCACCAGGTCGCCTGCTAAATGGAAACCAGTGATTTGCTCGTCGCCTTGCTCAGTGATGGTATAACTTTTAATCGTACCGGAGCGGATGGCATAAAGCGATTTAAGTTCATCACCAGCCTTAAACAGCGTCTGGCCTTTCTGAATAGGCTTCTTCCGCTCAATGATATTATCAAGCTGATCAAGCTCATGCTCGTTAAGTGTGAACGGGATGCAAAGCTGGCTGATGCTGCAATCCTGGCAATGGATAGCACAACCGCCAGACTGAATGCGCCGTATAATTCGCTTTTCGGGATCATAGGTCTGCTCAAGCCGTAATTGATATTTGTCAATTTTAACATCTTTTTAGGGAGCAAGTAAGTCTAAGCAAACCTTAACAGCAGAGAATTCCGATATTAGATGTAAATATATGTCTATCTATTTGAAAACCCTTAAGTTGTTAAGGGTAACTTTACATAAAAGTGTGAACAAGCTGGCACAAATTGTTTAATGTTTACAGCAAAGATAACCTTCGTGGCGCAATAACCACTCTTTTCGCTGAACTCCGCCTGCATATCCGGTCATGGTACCGTTTCTGCCAATGACCCGATGACAAGGCACAACAATGCTGATGGGATTCGATCCATTTGCCGCACCTACGGCACGCGCCGCACCGGGGCGGCCCAATTGTTCAGCCAGTTGGTAATGCATTACCTGCCCGCAGGGGATTGTGCGTAATGTTTTCCAGACTTCGCGCTGAAATGGCGTCCCCCCCGTGGCAGTGGGAAGCGTATCAATAATGCTAAGATTACCGGCAAAATATTCACGAAGCTTGTCGCTTAAACCACCGGGTTGGTGGCAGAAATGCGCTCATAGCCTTCTTTGCGATAATGGATGTCCAGCAGCTGCACCATGCGTTCGCTGTACTCTTCCCATTCAACCGCCCGCAGGCGAAATTGCTCATCGCAAATCACCCACAGTGGACCCAGTGGCGTGACAATTTTTTCTTCAAGTAATCTCAGCATCCGTTCTCTCTTAAGACAAACGTGGGTAAATCCCCGGACCTATCGGCAGACCAACAAGATACCACGCCAGCAACATCAGCAGCCATACCACCAAAAAAGATAAGTGGATAGGGCAAAACTAACGAATAGTAAGTACCCAGTTTCGCGTCTGGTTTGTAACGTTGCAGGAATCAAGAAACAGTGGAACAAAAGGAGATACCGGCGCTAAAGGCAATACGGATGAGTCGGCAATACGAAAGAGGATTTGCGCAAATGCCGGGTGAAAGCCAAGTAGCATAAACATTGGTACGAAAATGGGGGCCAGAATCGACCAGATTGCGGAACCGCTGGCGATAAACATGCATAAGAAAAGAGGAAAGCAACGCCAGACCGACAAACGCCGGGATGCCGCTAAGCCCTGAACTTTCCAGTATATCGGTCAGCCCCACGGCGATGAATTTCCCCATGTTGCTCCAGTTAAACATGGCGACAAACTGGGCGAGGGGAAAAACCATCACGATAAATCCCGCCATCTCTTTCATCGGTTCAATCATTAAATGCGGTAAATCCGCCTGACGTCGAATTGTGCGGGTAGCGATGCCATAAGCCAGCGAGACCACAAAGAAAAAAAGAATGATCAGTGGCACGATACCTTTAATAAAGGGTGATGGCATCACGGTGTGATTAATCGGATCGCGCAATATCCGTTTTCCGGGATCACCATCAGCGCAATCGCAGCAATAAAAGTAGCGATACGACACCTGCTATGTGTAAACCAAAACGCTGACTTTCGGTCAATGTCTGCAGTTTCTCATCGCTGTTTCCCTGCCATTGACCTAAACGTGGCTCAATGATTTTGTCGGTTATCAGGCCGCCAACAATCGTCAGTACGACTACGGAGCTGGCCATAAAATACCAGTTATCAATTACACTGACGTGCATTTGCGGATTGAACGCAGCCGCAGCCTCCGTGCTGATCCCCGACAGCAACACGTCGGTTGTGACAATCAGTAAATTAGCCGTAAAGCCGCAACCTACGCCTGCAATGGCGGCAAGTAAACCTGCAACTGGATGCCTGCCCACCGCCAGAAAAATTAGCGCACCCATCGGTGGCATGATCACTAACGCCGCATCGGAAGAAATGTGGCTGAAAAAAGCAATAAACAGCACCATATAACTGGCGTAGCGGGCATTCACATGCGATGCCATTTTAACCATCAACGCTGGCAGTAAGCCGACGCGCTCCGCCAGACCGGCACCTAAAACCAGCGCCAGGATCGCGCCAAGTGGAGCAAAACCGCTAAAGTTTTTAATAACATTGGGTAAAAACCAGTGTAATCCTTCCACACTGAGCAGGTTTTTCACGACCACTGGCGTACCATCGGTCGGGTTTTTCGCACTGACGCCAAAGGCCGACAAAATTGCCGTCGTCACCATGAGTACGATAATCAAATAGATAAAGAGCAAAAAAGGATGGGGAACCTTGTTACCAATTCTTTCGACCCAGCCATAGAGCTTCCCGGATTGGGAGGACGACGGTATGGATGACATACTCATGGGCATTCCTCGTTTGTTGTGTTTGCGTTGTTGTTGTTATTTTAAAGGTGACGGTGTCACGTTTTTCGGGATAGGGCAGTGATACGGTTGCGTGTCCGTAACTTGCTGATGCTCTTGTTGGCATTCTTGCAATAGCCCTGAATCAATGAAGAGATTAAGTGTGGTTGCTGCCATAGTTTTCGCCGCCAGCAGCATTCCTTTATGAGCAATAGATGTTCGCCCCTGGCTAACCAGTTGCCACGTATGTAGCGGGGTACCGACGGCAAAGCAGGGGCTGAAACACTGGGCAACAGGCAGTTTCCAACTGACGTCGCCGACATCAGTCGATGCCGCAAGCACGTTATCGGTGGCGGCATATGGAGCGACTTCATTCGCCAGTACCGTTTCACGATGACGTAGTGCAAAAGCCTTGCCGTTTTCGCCACCGGTTGCAGCGATATTGTTCAAACTGTTTTGCCGATCGTTGGGGGTGAGCGTAGCCTGAATTTGTTTCGCAAAAGCCAGTTCTTCGCAGTTCCATTCCGGGGTACCAAAATGGGATAGGGCTCGGTACATGGCATTTTCTAAGGTGCGATTCGGGAGATAACTGGAACAGGCTTTGTCGAAGCGGCATTCAACCGTGGTTTCGGTCATCAATGCCGCACCTTCGGCGATTTTGGCGACCCGATCATAAATATGCTGCACATCGGTCATTTCGGGGGCGCGGATAAGATAAAGCACTTCTGCCTGCGCCTGGACCACGTTGGGCGAGATCCCGCCGCTATCTGTGATGGCATAGTGTACGCGCGCTTTTTCAATAATATGTTCGTTGAGGAAGTTGGTGCCAGTGGTCATCAACGTTACGGCATCAAGGGCGCTGCGTCCCAAATGAGGGGAATTCGCGGCATGTGCTGCGATCCCTTTAAAGCGCCATGATGCCTGAATGTTTGCCAGCGTGCGGGTATTGAACATACCGGCAAAGGCTTCCGGGTGCCGGTGAGTGCCGCATCCACATCATCAAATACCCCCGCGGACCATGAACGTTTTACCCGAGCCGCCTTCTTCGCCAGGGACAACCATAAAAGCGCACCGTGCCGCCTTGCCCATATTGTTCCAGCCATTTCTTGACGGCTATTGCAGCGGCAAAGGCGGCGGTTCCCAGCAAATTGTGTCCGCAACCGTGACCATTTTCACCGGGCGTCGCGGATGTAGGTTGCGCGCAACTTGCTTGCTGACTTAAACCTGCCAGGGCGTCATATTCCCCCAGCAGGGCGATAACCGGTTTGCCTTGACCAAACGAAGCAATAAAGGCATTTGGGATATTGCCTACGTTGCGGGTAACGATGAAGCCTGAAGATTCCAGCGCCGAAGCCAGATGCTCCGCTGACCAGAACTCTTCAAAACGTGTTTCTGGATGATCCCAGATTTGATCGGCAATATCGGTATAACGTTGGCGATCGGCTTCAATCGCATCGTCGATAAAACGATAGATTTCCTGCATCAGATACCTCGCGTTCAGGGAAAATTGAGCGCGGTGCGCGCCAGCGTTTCGACGGCAATAGTGAGAACCTGCTCGTCAAAATCGAATTTTTCGTTGTGGTGACCTGCCGCCAGCTGTGTGCCAAACACCATATAGGAGGCTTGCCCTTGATGTTGCTGCACGCGGGCCATCATTAATGTGGCATCTTCGGAACCCGCAGGCGCTTCAACACGTTCAATTGCCTGATTGACCCCGCGACCTGAGCTGCCTGACTTTGCAACCATGCGACCCATTGCGGCGAAGGAGAACTGGCGGTAGCTGCACCCATCAGACGAGTTTCAACGCCGACACCATACATGGTTGCTGCGCCCTGAATCGCTTGTTGTGCACGGTCAAAAACATATTGATTAATGACGTCGCTGGCCCCGCGTGTTTCCACTTTCAGCAACGCTGAGGCGGGAACAACATTACGACCGCTTCCTGCCTGCATAACGCCCACGTTTACTCTGGAAGCGCCTTCGCTGTGCGGGGCGATTGCATGCAGTGCAAGAGTTGCTTGTGCTGCAGCCAACAAGGCATTGTGACCGTCTTCTGGTTTTGCGCCTGCGTGAGCGGCGGTCCCGGTGAAGTGCGCGTCAAATTTGGTGGTTGCCATAAAATTATCACTGCCGCACACCACGGTGCCCGCAGGTACGCCAGTGCCAATGTGAACGGCAGTAAAATAATCAACATCATCCACTACTCCTGCATCGACCATCGCCCGCGCGCCACGCGTACCTTCCTCTGCAGGTTGAAAAATCAGTTTGATGACGCCATGTAGTCCGGACTCGAACTGTTTAAGGGTATGCGCCAGCCCAAGCCCAATGGCGGTATGTCCATCATGACCACAGGCATGCATCATTCCGGCGTTACATGACGCAAAACCGTCGCGGTAGGGGCGATGGCTGACATCTTGCTCTTCACTGAGATCCAGCGCGTCCATATCGACACGGAAAGCCATCACCGGACCGGGGCGACCAGTATCCAGGGTAGCGACGATGCCAGTGAAACCGCCTTCAAAAGCCGCAATCCATTGTTCTAGCGCCCCCTGTTGACGAGCGCGCTCGAATTCGCGTTGTAGAGTGAATTCATCAGGTAATCCCATCCGGCTACTTTCATTAACGACTTCGCGGCCCAGCGCCAGTGAATAACCGAGCTGGTGCAATTCTTCCGCAACAACGGTGGCAGTGCGGAATTCCACCCAGCCAGACTCTGCATAGTGGTGAAAATCACGTCGCCAGTGCGATAATTTTGGGGCAAGCGAATTAATAAATTGATTCAAAGACTCCATAACCTTTCCCGTCATCAGTAAAAAGTGTGACCCGGTTCACGTAGCGATAGTTTTTACTTATCACTAACTGATTTTTTCACAGTTTTAACCGTTCATAAATTACCCTGACACAATCATCTGCATTAAAGTAGATGCCAGTTTCTTTGGTCTGATAAATAACGGTTATCGGTGGCGTCATGGCTTTTCAGGTAAAAATTCATCAAATTCGGGCTTTTGTTGAAGTGGCTCGTCAGGGCAGCATTCGCGGAGCGAGCCGAATGTTGAATATGTCGCAACCGGCACTGAGTAAATCTATTCAGGAACTGGAAGAAGGGTTGGCGGCACAACTCTTTTTTCGCCGTAGTAAAGGCGTGACGTTAACTGATGCCGGTGAAAGTTTTTATCAGCACGCCAGTCTTATTCTTGAAGAGCTGCGCGCAGCGCAAGAGGATATTCGCCAACGACAAGGGCAACTGGCAGGGCAAATTAATATCGGCATGGGGGCCAGTATTTCCCGCAGTCTGATGCCAGCTGTCATATCTCGTTTTCATCAGCAGCATCCGCAGGTAAAAGTACGCATTATGGAAGGGCAACTGGTGTCGATGATTAATGAATTGCGCCAGGGAGAACTGGATTTCACCATCAATACCTATTATCAGGGACCCTACGACCACGAATTTACTTTTGAGAAATTACTGGAAAAGCAATTCGCGATCTTTTGCCGCCCGGGACATCCCGCCATTGGTGCCCGTTCGATCAAACAGTTACTGGACTACAGCTGGACAATGCCGACGCCACACGGCAGCTACTACAAACAGTTGAGTGAATTGCTTGACGATCAGGCGCAAACGCCACAGGTCGGCGTAGTCTGCGAGACGTTCTCAGCCTGTATCAGTCTGGTGGCAAAAAGCGATTTTCTCAGCATACTACCTGAAGAAATGGGCTGCGATCCCTTGCACGGACAGGGGCTGGTGATGTTGCCGGTTAGCGAAATTTTACCGAAAGCGGCCTATTATTTGATTCAGCGGCGTGATAGTCGCCAGACACCACTGACCGCGTCATTAATCACGCAATTCCGGCGAGAATGCGGCTATCTGCAAAGTTAAAACTGCATAAAAAAATAGAGTCTGTCGACATCCGCCAGACTCTACAGTACACACAGCAGTGCATCCGCGTCTTAAATCCGGCATGGTCTCCTCTGCGCCGGTGACTGTGTTATAACGGTTTTAACCTTTAGTTGCCAATTTTCTTCAGTGACAGATTTCACGAAAATATAAGTTACATTATTAATATCGTGAATGAATAATCATGCATAAGCATTTTGCTTAAAATATCGGCAACATTTGGAACTTATTACTGGAAATTTGGGTAATACGTTGTTGGACCAGCCCGGTCTGGTTATCATATCGCGCTCTTAATTGCGGGAGGATGTAACATGAACCTTGACGACAAATCGCTGTTTCTTGACGCCATGGAAGATGTCCAGCCGCTGAAACGTGCTACAGATGTCCACTGGCATCCAACGCGTAACCAACGTGCGCCGCAGCGTATCGACACGCTGCAACTTGATAATTTCCTCACCACTGGATTTCTCGACATCATCCCGCTAACTCAGCCGCTGGAGTTTCGGCGGGAAGGGTTGCAACATGGGGTGCTGGATAAGCTGCGCAGTGGTAAATACCCGCAACAGGCGAGCCTGAATCTTTTGCGCCAGCCGGTGGAAGAGTGCCGCAAAATGGTGTTCAGTTTCATTCAACAAGCCCTGGCGGATGGTTTGCGTAATGTGCTGATTATTCATGGTAAAGGGCGGGAAGATAAATCGCATGCCAATATTGTCCGCAGCTATGTGGCGCGCTGGTTGACCGAATTTGATGATGTCCAGGCATATTGTACCGCGCTACCGCATCATGGCGGCAGCGGGGCGTGTTACGTCGCACTACGTAAAACGGCACAGGCAAAGCAAGAAAACTGGGAGCGCCACGCTAAGCGCAGTCGTTGATCTCGAGACGCATCCGCGGCTTATGCCGCCAGCACGCGGTTGCGTCCATCATTTTTCGCCCGATACAAAGCATCATCAACGCGTTTAAACAGCTCATCGATGCTTTCATTTCCTTCGTGATGCGCCACACCAATGCTGACGGTAAAGCGTGGTAAGCCCGAAATACTCACTTTTGCCACGCTTACGCGGATAGTTTCAGCCAGCGAAAGCGCGGTATCCAGTGGGGTTCTTGGTAGCAATAAGACAAACTCTTCGCCTCCCCAACGAAACACCAAATCGCCTTTGCGAGCGCAACTTTCGAGGGTGCGGGCGAGGGCGCATAACACCTCATCACCTTTAGAATGCCCATAGAGATCGTTAATGTGTTTAAAACGATCGGTGTCGATGAGCAATAAGCTGTAATCCTGAGCGATGGCGAGGTGCTGCATTTGGCCAGGCTCGGTAATGTGATAAAACTGTCGCCGATTCAGTAATCCGGTCATCGCGTCATGGTGGGCAGCATGTTCCAGCTGCTCCTCCAGCCGTTTTGCTCAGTAATATCATGCACAATACATAACATGAGCTTGTCGCCATAAATTTCAATCGGCCCAGCATAGGTCTGCACATGACGAGTCGAACCATCCGCCAATTTATGAACAAAATTCAAAGGCTTATGGCCACCGGGTAAATGCGAAATTTCATGCATGATAGGCATGACGCGTCGCCCGAGCATATTTATTTCCCAGGTATGTTTCTGGCACATCGTTTCATGGTTATAACCATAGAAATTGAGCGCGGCGAGGTTAGCATCAACGATTTGGCCATCTCGTGAGGGGTCAATCAACAACATTGGTGCAGAGTTAGTCAGAAAAAAGCGCGCATAAAAACCTTGTTTTTTGCGCTGATAATTTGCCGAGCGACTGGCTTTTAAACCCAGCGTTGCCGGCGCTTCGATACCTTCGAAAATAATCACCGGTTCTGTTTCTGTCAGCTCTCGCAAAACAAGCCGACAGCTTAATGCTGTTTCCTCTTCTTTACGTTGAACGGTGAGGATTTCGATAATATCGTGTTGGTTTTGCAGATCGGAGAGGTATTTCGGCAGTTCTTTTTGTGAGGAGACGGAATAGGGACCGGTTCGTAGCTGACTAAACGTGAGGTCTTGCATCAACAGTCGCGCCGCGCTGTTGGCATAAATTAACTGTTCCTCAAAGGGCGAAACGATCCAGACAGGACTGGTGAGTAAGTCCAGGGTATTGAAGTTGTGCGTAATCATTGAGATCCCGTTATTTTTATCAATTTTTGTTGCTATCCGATCGCAAAAAAGCCACGTCATATGATCAGATAATTCTGATAATGATAGACGCTATTTAACACTTCACACGGTTTGTATACGGAAAAGCATTTTGCTTTTTGTATTCAATTTAGACAGAATTTTATTAATCATTTCAGGGTAATGGGGTGATGAGATGTTGCGTAACAGGGCCAGAAGGCTAGACTACAAAATAATGCGTTGATGATGGAGGCACTGTGGAAGCGATTAAGGGATCGGACGTTAATGTCCCGGATGCAGTATTTGCCTGGATGCTGGATGGTAGAGGCGGCGTTAAACCGCTGGAAAATACAGATGTGATTGATGAAGCGCATCCCTGCTGGCTCCACCTTAATTATGTACACCATGATAGCGCCCAATGGCTGGCGACAACACCGCTGCTTCCCAATAACGTACGTGATGCGCTGGCGGGCGAGAGCACACGGCCCCGAGTCAGCCGTCTCGGTGAAGGTACGCTGATTACATTGCGCTGTATAAACGGCAGCACCGATGAACGCCCCGATCAACTGGTCGCCATGCGTGTATATATGGACGGGCGGTTAATTGTTTCGACCCGACAACGCAAAGTGCTGGCGCTGGACGATGTGGTAAGCGATCTGGAAGAGGGCACGGGTCCGACCGATTGCGGGGGATGGCTGGTGGATGTGTGCGATGCGTTGACCGATCATTCCAGCGAATTTATCGAGCAGCTGCACGATAAAATTATCGACCTTGAAGATAATCTCCTTGATCAGCAAATTCCACCGCGTGGATTCCTGGCTCTGCTGCGCAAACAATTAATTGTGATGCGTCGCTATATGGCACCGCAACGTGATGTTTATGCTCGTCTTGCCAGTGAACGTTTGCCGTGGATGAGCGATGACCAACGCCGTCGGATGCAGGATATTGCCGATCGCCTTGGGCGCGGCCTTGACGAAATCGACGCCTGTATAGCACGGACTGGCGTGATGGCGGATGAAATCGCTCAGGTGATGCAGGAAAATTTAGCGCGTCGTACCTATACAATGTCGTTGATGGCAATGGTCTTTTTACCCAGTACCTTTCTGACCGGGTTATTTGGCGTCAACCTTGGTGGGATCCCTGGCGGCGGGTGGCAATTCGGATTTTCAATTTTTTGTATTCTGTTAGTTGTTCTTATTGGCGGTGTTGCTTTATGGTTGCATCGTAGTAAATGGTTGTAACAAAAGCAATTTCTCCGGGATTCTGTATACAAAAACGCCGTAAAGTTTGAGCGAAGTCAATAAACTCCCTACCTATTCAGGGCAATATCTCTCTCGCAGGTGAATGCAACGTCAAGCGATGGGCGTTGCGCTCCATATTGTCTTACTTCCTTTTTTGAATTACTGCATAGCACAATTGATTCGTACGACGCCGACTTTGATGAGTCGGCTTTTTTTTGCCTGTTATTTATCAGCGTCTACCCTTTAAGAGTCCACCCAATGACCGGAGGGAAATATGACGACACTTATTTATTTGCAAATTCCTGTCCCTGAACCGATTCCTGGCGATCCTGTTCCAGTACCAGATCCGATCCCTCGCCCGCAACCCATGCCTGACCCACCACCCGATGAAGAACCGATTAAATTGTCGCATCGTGAGCGTAGATCTGCGAGGATACGCGCCTGCTAACTTTGCGTCGATGACCACGAGAATAGATTGTGACCGCTTTTTCTACCCTGAATGTTTTGCCTCCCGCCCAACTCACGAACCTTAATGAGTTGGGTTATTTAACTATGACGCCGGTGCAGGCTGCCGCGCTTCCGGCGATCCTTGCCGGAAAAGATGTTCGCGTGCAGGCGAAAACCGGCAGCGGCAAAACGGCGGCTTTTGGCCTCGGCTTGTTACAGCAAATTGATGCGTCGCTATTTCAAACCCAGGCTTTAGTGCTGTGTCCTACGCGTGAACTGGCGGATCAGGTGGCAGGTGAATTGCGTCGGCTGGCGCGTTTTCTGCCAAATACCAAAATTTTGACGTTGTGCGGTGGTCAACCGTTCGGTATGCAGCGTGATTCGTTGCAACATGCGCCGCATATTATCGTGGCAACGCCGGGCCGTTTGCTGGATCACTTGCAAAAAGGCACGGTATCACTGGATGCGCTGAATACTTTGGTGATGGATGAGGCCGACCGCATGCTGGATATGGGATTTAGCGATGCCATTGATGATGTCATCCGTTTTGCGCCTGCATCTCGACAGACGCTTCTGTTTTCGGCAACCTGGCCGGAAGCCATCGCCGCAATCAGCGGAAGAGTGCAGCGCGATCCTTTAGCGATTGAAATTGACTCAACAGATGCTCTGCCACCTATTGAACAACAATTTTATGAGACATCCAGCAAAGGCAAAATTCCGTTGTTGCAACGGTTATTAAGTTTGCATCAGCCATCCTCTTGCGTGGTGTTTTGCAATACCAAAAAAGATTGCCAGGCTGTCTGCGACGCGCTGAATGAAGTAGAGCAAAGTGCATTGTCGTTACACGGCGATCTGGAGCAACGTGATCGCGATCAGACCCTGGTACGTTTTGCTAACGGTAGCGCCCGTGTACTGGTTGCGACTGATGTTGCTGCGCGTGGTCTGGATATTAAATCGCTTGAGCTGGTGGTGAACTTTGAGCTGGCGTGGGACCCTGAAGTTCATGTACATCGCATCGGCCGTACAGCGCGTGCAGGAAATAGCGGTCTGGCGATCAGTTTCTGTGCCCCGGAAGAAGCACAGCGGGCCAATATCATTTCTGACATGTTGCAGATAAAACTTAACTGGCAAACGCCGCCAGTTAATAGTTCCATTGTGCCGCTGGAAGCAGAAATGGCAACGTTATGTATCGATGGCGGGAAAAAAGCCAAAATGCGCCCGGGTGATGTATTAGGTGCGCTGACAGGAGACATCGGGCTTGATGGCGCAGATATTGGCAAAATCGCCGTGCATCCGGCGCATGTCTATGTCGCGGTGCGTCAGGCTGTTGCTCATAAAGCATGGAAACAGTTACAGGGCGGGAAGATTAAAGGAAAAACGTGCCGGGTGCGGTTATTAAAATAATGAAATGTTGAATTGCCGGGTGCAAGAGTAAACATCTTATTCGGGATTGCCGGATGCGACGCTGGCCGCGTCTTCTCCGGCCTCCATAAGAGTAGCCCGATAAGCTTGCGCATCGGGCGCTATCCGGGTTATTTCACTTCAACCACATTCAGTCGTAACTCATCCAACTGATTTTCATCTTCTTCAGGCTGCCAACCCGCCGGTTGTAGAGGGATCTCTTCGCGATCAAACGCCAGATCACCCCCGTTAACCACTTCAGAACCGTGGGTAATGCCTTTGAAATCGAACAGGTTGGTATCGCACAGATGCGACGGCACCACATTCTGCATCGCGCTGAACATCGTCTCGATACGCCCCGGATAACGTTTATCCCAGTCACGCAACATGTCAGCAATCACCTGACGTTGCAGGTTAGGCTGTGAACCGCACAGGTTGCACGGAATAATCGGGAACGCTTTTGCATCGGCAAAGCGCTGAATATCTTTCTCGCGGCAGTAGGCCAGCGGACGAATAACGATATGTTTGCCATCATCGCTCATCAGTTTCGGAGGCATACCTTTCATCTTGCCGCCGTAGAACATATTTAAGAACAACGTTTGCAGGATATCGTCACGATGGTGACCCAGCGCGATCTTCGTCGCTCCCAGTTCCGTTGCGGTACGGTAAAGAATTCCGCGACGAAGACGAGAACACAGTGAGCAAGTGGTTTTGCCCTCCGGAATCTTCTCTTTCACGATACCGTAAGTGTTCTCTTCCACAATCTTGTACTCAACGCCCAGTTTTTCAAGATACTCGGGCAGAACGTGTTCCGGGAAGCCCGGTTGTTTTTGATCGAGGTTGACAGCCACCAGCGAAAAATTGATTGGCGCGCTTTGCTGCAAATTGCGCAGAATCTCCAGCATGGTATAGCTGTCTTTACCCCCTGAGAGGCAAACCATGATGCGATCGCCTTCTTCAATCATATTGAAGTCAGCAATGGCTTCGCCCACATTACGACGCAGACGTTTTTGTAATTTGTTCAGGTTGTATTGTTCTTTCTTACTAATTTCTTGATTTTGCGACATTTAAAAGCGACTCAATTCGTTATATGGCATCAGAAGAGTATGCGTCATGCCGGAACGCCCAGCATAAGAAATCTGATATAAAAACTGTGGCGTGTATGGTACGGATTAGAGGGGAAAATGTCAGCACATTTGCGAAATGAATCAAAAAGCCCGCAGCAATGTGCGGGCGTTAGTGTCAGCGCACAACCAGCACGGAGCACTCTGCGTGACGCACGACAGCTGCGGCGTTAGAACCGAGCAGATAAGTGGTGATATCCGGTCGATGGGAAGCAATGATGATCATATGAGCGGGGATCTTCTTCGCCAATTCCAGAATGCGGTCTTTGGGCGAGCCTTCCTCAACATGGACATGCACTCTGTCGGTTGGCAGTTTAAATTTTTTAATGATCTCTTCCAGTTGCGATTTGGCTTCCGCTTTCAGGTCATCCATTGCCGGTAATTCTGCGGAATACGCTAAACCCAGAGAGGCATAGTAGGGCAGTGAAGGTATTACCGTCAGGAAATGAACCTCTGCATCATCAATCTTTGCCTCTGCCTCAACGTGGCTAATCACGCGTTGAGTTAATTCTGAATCGGAAATATCGATAGGGACAAGAATCGTTCTGTTCATAAAACCTCCTGTTTTAGTATCCGCATAAAGTGTAACGCCAGATGACACTTTTTGTGTAATGACGGAGTTCACATTTTTAATTTAGATCAAAGGAGGAAGAATAAGCAGAAAAAGCCCGCCATAACAGCGGGCAGGAGGATTTAGAACTGATAAACCAGACCTAAAGCGACAATATCATCGGTAGAGATGCCGTTGGCAGCGTAGAAGCTGTCATCTTCATCCAACAGGTTGATTTTATAGTCAACGTAGGTGGACATATTTTTGTTGAAATAGTAAGTCGCGCCAACATCGGCGTATTTAACCAGATCTTTATCATCAACACCTGCCGGGTTGTCTGCACCACCCGCAGCGTGAAGGTCACGGCCTTTAGACATCAGGAAAGAGACTGCCGGACGCAGACCAAAATCAAACTGGTACTGTGCAGTAACTTCAAAGTTCTGGGTTTTGTTCGCAACTGCATAATCGCTGTCGCCAAACGGGGTCATGTTACGCGTTTCTGAATACATGGTTGCCAGGTAAATATTGTTAGCATCGTATTTTAGCCCAGCAGTCCACGCGTCTGCTTTATCACCACCTGCCGCAGTATGGTTAACCTGGTCATTGGTGCGGTCAGATGAGGTGTATGCCGCACCAGCGCTAAAGCCCATGCCTAAATCATATGTTGTGGAAAGACCCCAGCCGTCACCGTTTTCATGGCGAACATCACGTCCGTTGTTGGTGCCTTCCTGACCATTACTGGCACCTTCGTTGTTACCTTGATACTGCACCGCGAAGTTCAGACCATTTACCAGACCGAAGAAATCAGTATTACGATAAGTCGCGACGCCGTTGGCACGACCAGTCATAAAGTTGTCTGCATTGGTATAAGAGTCACCGCCAAATTCAGGCAGCATATCGGTCCAGCCTTCGATGTCGTACATTACGCCATAATTACGTCCGTAATCGAAAGAACCGTAATCTGCAAATTTCAGTCCGGCAAATGCCAGACGGGTCCATGACTGGTTTGTTGAAGATTCAGTGTTGTTTGCCTGAATATTGTATTCCCATTGACCGTAGCCAGTGAGTTGATCGTTAATTTGGGTTTCGCCTTTAAAACCCAGACGCGCATAGCTCTGGTCGCCATCTTTCGCTGAATTATCAGAAAAATAATGCAGGCCATCAACTTTGCCATACAGATCCAATTTGTTGCCGTCTTTATTATAAACTTCGGCTGCATGTGCAGCACCTGCGGCGAGCAGGGCAGGAATTAAAAGTGCCAGTACTTTGCTTTTCATTGAATAAATCCTTTAGTTATTTTATTTGCCTTTTATCCCCATTTCGGGGAGTGAAAACATCCTAAAGGAGAAGTTCAGTTAGCCGATAAATATCATTTGTTACGCCTTAAGTAAAACCTTAATCAAATAATTCTACGGAAATGATAATAAGTTTGGTGAATATATTGTTGGCGACATATACAAAATAAAAATTATACATTTAAATAGTGATGCGTTATTCTTCGCGGGTTATATGCCTTTATTGTCACAAAGATTATTTTCTGTTGGACCCTTGTTACTGTTTATCCAACAAATAATGAGACAAGCCCGAACAGTCGTCCGGGCTTTTTTTTAGAATTGGATAATCCTTATCCAGAGCATTTAATCGGTGTTGCTTTTTTCAGCTTTTCCGGCCATTTGTGCCAGGAAGTCATAGCGTTTTTGCAAATCAGCTGCAGCATCTTTCCATAACTGTTCTGCCACTTCTGGCTGCTGCGAATTCAGACGACGGAAACGCTGCTCGTGAAGTAACGTTTCTTCCAGTGCTTCTGACGGCGGGCGTGAATCCAGCGCCAGCGGTAGTTTGCCTTCATCGGCACGACGAGGATCAAAGCGATATAACGGCCAGAAGCCGGTAGCAGTGAGTTGGCGCATCTGGTCGTGGCTGAGAGCCAGATCGTAACCATGCTCTTCACACGGGCTATAAGCAATGATCAGCGATGGTCCCGGATACGCTTCCGCTTCCTGAATCGCTTTCACCGTCTGGTTCAGCTGCGCGCCGAGAGAAATCTGCGCCACATAAACATGACCGTACATCATCATACTGACGCCAAGATCTTTACGCGCTTTACGTTTGCCGTGCTCGCCGAACTTAGTTACTGCACCCAGCGGTGTCGCTTTCGACGCCTGACCACCAGTGTTGGAATAGCATTGCGTATCCAGCACCAGAATATTGACGTTTTCCGTCAAACTCAATACATGATCCAGACCACCAAAGCCGATATCGTAAGCCCAGCCGTCACCACCAATCAGCCAGATTGATTTTTCCACCAGAGCATCTGCGTCACGTAGCAGTTCATGTGCTTCGGCAACATCGTTGAGTTGCTGGCGTAAAGCTGCAACCTGTTCACGACGAATCTCTGGCGTAGCGTCTGATTTCAACGCAGTCAGTAATTCCGCCGGGATTTTATCGGCAAATTGATCCAGCAGACGCAGCACGCGGACACGGTGTTGATCGACCGTCAGGCGGAAACCCAGGCCAAATTCGGCGTTATCTTCAAACAGCGAGTTCGCCCATGCCGGCCCGCGACCGTTGGCATCGGTAGTATACGGTGTAGAGGGCAGGTTACCGCCATAAATTGAAGAACATCCCGTAGCGTTAGCGATCAACATCCGGTCGCCATACAGCTGAGTCAGCAATTTAATATACGGCGTCTCGCCACAACCGGAGCAAGCACCGGAATATTCAAACAGCGGTGTAATCAGCTGTGATGTACGAATATCAATACGTTCCAGTTTGCTACGGTCGATTTCTGGCAGGTTGAGGAAGAAATCGTAATTGATTTTCTCTTCTTCGACATGTTCCAGCCGCGACATCATATTGATGGCTTTAATCTCTGGATTCTGACGGTCTTTCGCCGGGCAAACTTCGACGCACAGGTTACAACCGGTGCAATCTTCCGGAGCCACCTGCAAGACATATTTCTGCCCGCGCATATCACGCGATTTCACATCCAGCGAATGCAGGCTGGCAGGGGCGTTTTCCATCGCTTCAGGCGGTACCACTTTTGCGCGAATAGCTGAGTGTGGGCAAGCAGCGACGCAGTGGTTACATTGGGTACAGAGTTCCTCTTTCCAGATGGGGATCTCTTCGGCGATATTGCGTTTTTCCCAGCGCGTGGTGCCCATCGGCCAGGTGCCGTCTGGCGGCAGCGCCGAAACGGGGAGGGCATCACCAAGCCCGGCGAGCATCGCCGCGGTTACGGTTTTCACGAAATCAGGGGCGGCATCGGAAACCACTGGCGGTCGATTGGCGCTGTGCGGATTTACTGGTTGCAGCGGAACTTCTTCTACGGATTCACGTGCCAGCGCCAGAGCCTGCCAGTTGCGTTCCACCAGATCCTGACCTTTGCTACTGTAACTTTTGGCAATCGCACCCTGCAATTCTGCGAGGGCGCTATCGCCAGGCAGAATTTGCGTAAGATGGAAAAAAGCCATCTGCATGACGGTATTAATACGGGCCGCCAGGCCACATTCGCGGGCGATTTTCGCCGCGTTAATCACATAGAAGCGCGCTTTTTTCTGGTTTAACACGGCCTGAACTTCCTGCGGCAAGCGCGACCATACTTCATCTGCGCTGTACGGCGTGTTGAGCAGGAAAATGCCGCCAGGTTTTAAACGTTCAGCCATCTGATATTTATCGATAAACTGCAACTGGTGGCAGCCAACAAAATCAGCCTGGGGAATCAGATAAGCGGAACGAATCGGCTGCTCGCTCACGCGAAGGTGAGAAACCGTCAGGCCGCCCGCCTTTTTTGGAGTCGTAAACAAAATAGCCCTGTGCGTACCACGGCGTGGAATTACCGATAATCTTGATATTGTTTTTGGTCGCGGAAACGCTGCCATCACTACCAAGGCCATAAAACAAGGCTTCAAGTTTCGCCGAGTTTGGCAGGGTGTTATCCGGCAACGGCAGTGACAGATTGGTCACATCATCGTAAATACCAACCGTAAAGCGCGCTTTCGGTTTAGCCGCGTTGAGCTCGGCAAATACCGCCAGTACACAGTCCGGGCCAAATTCTTTGGATGAAAGACCATAGCGCCCACCAATGACACGGGGCAGGGTTTCGCGCTCACCATTATTAAAGGCTTCTGCCAGTGCGGTCATCACATCCAGATAGAGCGGTTCTGCCTGGGCACCGGGTTCTTTGGTTCTGTCCAGTACCGCCACGCTGCGTACGGATCCCGGCAGAGCTTGTAGCAAGTGTTTGGCGGAGAAGGGACGGTACAGGCGAACTTTCAGCACGCCGACTTTTTCGCCACGGGTTAGCAGTTCATCAACCACTTCTTCACAGGTGCCAATGGCAGAGCCCATCAGGATAATCACCCGTTCCGCTTGCGGATGCCCGTAATACTCAAACGGCTGATACTGACGACCTGTCGCGGCAGCGAAATCATTCATCGCCTGTTCAACATGGTCATAGACCGCGTTGTACCAGGGGTTGGTGGCTTCGCGAGACTGGAAATAAGTGTCAGGATTGGCGGACGTACCGCGGATCACCGGATGTTCCGGGTTGAGCGCCCGGGCGCGATGAGCATCAATTTCGGCCTGCGGCATGAGATCAAGAATAGTGTCATCGGCCAGCGGGACAATTTTATTGATTTCGTGGGACGTGCGGAAACCATCAAAGAAATGAATAAATGGCACGCGGCTCTTCAGCGTTGCGATGTGCGAAATGAGAGCAAAGTCTTGCGCTTCCTGGACGTTAGCCGCACACAACATCGCGCAACCCGTCTGGCGCACCGCCATAACGTCGGAATGATCGCCAAAAATAGAGAGTGCATGTGTGGCAACGGTACGTGCCGCTACATGCAGGACAAATGGCGTCAGTTCGCCTGCCAGTTTGTACAGCGTCGGGATCATCAGCAGCAAACCCTGCGATGACGTAAACGATGTTGAAAGGGCACCCGTCTGCAAAGCGCCATGCACGGTAGCGATAGCACCCGCTTCCGACTGCATTTCAACCACGCGTGGTGTGTCTCCCCAAACGTTCTTCAAGCCGTTTCCGGCCCAGGCATCAGCCTGTTCTGCCATCGTGGAACTGGGGGTAATAGGGTAGATGGCGATAACTTCACTGGTGCGAAACGCCACCGAAGCAACCGCGCCATTACCGTCAATAGTAATCATATGACACCCTTACATTGCGCAAATGAGGGGCGCACGAAATTGCTGCGCGCCCAGTAGTTATCTTTCAATTTTAGCAAATGGCTTTCTTCTGCATTTTCGCTTTTGTGTCCCCCATATCAGTGTAATGAATGTTTTGATCAAACAGAGGGCAAAAAAATAGCCATAAAAAAGTAAAAATGCGGGGCAACGCGCAGGACAGCTCTCGACGCCGCCCTCTGTGCTGCCTATTATTTATGGCGGTGTCGTTTGGCTTGAAGATCAGAGGAAGAAAAGATGCGAGCAGCGTTTTGGGTAGGGTGTGCCGCTTTATTATTGTCGGCGTGTAGTAGTGAACCTGTTCAGCAGGCGACTGCGGCGCACGTAGCGCCAGGTTTAAAAGCGTCGATGTCCAGTAGTGGAGAAGCAAATTGTGCAATGATCGGCGGTTCGCTTTCTGTTGCCCGTCAACTGGATGGTACGGCGATTGGGATGTGTGCATTACCCAACGGCAAACGCTGTAGCGAACAGTCACTTGCCGCCGGGAGCTGTGGCAGCTATTAATTCATTAAATCCGCCAGCTTATAAGTTAATGTCTGTTTCGCGGTCGCCAGCGTTAACTGGTTCGCGGTCAGATCCACTTGTGCACCTTCTTTCAGCATTTCGCTAATGGTGTTATCGAGTTCATTAAGCTGTGGGTTGGCGCACATCATACGGGTCATTGCCAGTCCTTTGGCTGTCAGTTCACCATTAGACAGTTTGCCTTCACCGCTAAAGCGGTTACACATGCTGCCGGAAATCATCATTTTTTCACCAAAGCTGATTTCTGGCGGATTTTTATCGCTGGTCACGGGCTTACCGTTTACGCTTTCCAGCACAAAGCGATGATGCTGTAGCTGTTCTGGGGTTACAGCAATTTTGTCATTACTTACACATCCCGCCATCAGCAGGCTTAGCGCAACAAACGCGGCTACTTTCTTCATTGTGGTTCTCAATTACAGTTTCTGACTCAGGGCTATTTTAAGAATAGAGGATGAAAGGTCTTTGGGGATTATCTGAATAAGCTCCCCTGGAATGCAGGGGAGCGGCAAGATTAAACCAGTTCGTTCGGGCAGGTTTCGCCTTTTTCCAGATTGCTTAAGTTTTGCAGCGTAGTCTGAGAAATACTGGTCAGAGCTTCTGCTGTCAGGAATGCCTGATGCCCGGTAAACAGCACGTTGTGGCAGGCAGACAGGCGACGGAATACGTCATCCTGAATTACGTCGTTGGATTTATCTTCAAAGAAAAGATCGCGTTCGTTCTCATACACGTCCATACCCAACGAACCAATTTTCTGATTTTTCAGCGCTTCAATTGCTGCCTGAGAATCAATCAATGCACCGCGACTGGTATTGACGATCATCACGCCATTTTTCATCTGTTCGAAGGCAGCTTCGTTCAACAGATGATAGTTTTCCGGTGTCAGCGGGCAGTGCAGAGAGATAACGTCTGATTCAGAGAACAGGGTTGGCAGATCGACATACTCCACACCGAGTTCCAGTGCCGCCGCACTTGGATACGGATCGAACGCCAGCAGACGCATACCAAAACCTTTCAGAATGCGCAGCATCGCCACACCGATTTTGCCGGTACCGATAACGCCTGCCGTTTTGCCATACATAGTAAAGCCGGTCAGACCTTCCAGAGAGAAGTTGGCGTCACGGGTACGCTGATACGCGCGGTGAATACGGCGGTTCAGCGTCATCATCATACCGATGGCATGTTCAGCAACGGCTTCTGGATCATAGGCTGGAACACGGACTACTTTCAGCCCCAGTTCTTTTGCCGCGTCAAGGTCGACGTTATTGAAACCGGCACAGCGCAGGGCGATATATTTAACGCCGTGCTTTTTCAGCTCTTCCAGCACCGGGCGGCTGCCGTCATCGTTTACGAAAATACATACCGCTTCGCAGCCATTGGCAGTTTTAGCGGTTTTTTCCGTCAGCAGAAAGTCAAAAAATTCCAGCTCAAAGCCAAAGGACTCGTTCACCTGTTGCAGGTACTTCTTGTCGTACTGTTTTGTGCTATAAACGGCGAGTTTCATAAGACTTTCTCCAGTGATGTTGAATCACATTTAAGCTACTAAAAATATTTTACAAAATTTCAAATATAATTGAAAGCTATGGCGATATTGAAAAATTCATCAACAACTATGCTTAGTGTAGGCGCAACCTTCAACTGAACGGTTAAACATGCCACAATACCCGTATTGAATGCTTAATTTTTCGCTAAATCAGGATATTAACTACCCATGCTGGGTAAATATAAAGCCGTTCTCGCGCTGTTATTACTGATTATTCTTGTGCCGTTGACGCTGCTGATGACGCTCGGGCTGTGGGTTCCTACGCTGGCGGGCATCTGGCTACCGCTCGGGACACGTATTGCATTAGATGAAAGCCCACGCATTACGCGTAAAGGTTTAATCATTCCCGATCTCCGTTATCTGGTGGGAGATTGTCAGCTTGCGCATATCACCAACGCCAGCCTTTCACATCCCAGCCGCTGGTTATTGAACGTCGGCACGGTAGAACTTGATTCTGCTTGTCTGGCGAAATTGCCGCAGACGGAGCAATCGCCAGCCGCTCCAAAAACCCTCGCGCAGTGGCAGGCCATGTTGCCTAACACCTGGATCAATATCGATAAACTGATTTTTTCTCCCTGGCAGGAATGGCAGGGAAAACTCTCTCTCGCATTAACCTCCGATATCCAGCAACTGCGTTATCAGGGCGAAAAAGTTAAATTTCAAGGCCAGCTGAAAGGGCAACAACTTACAGTCAGCGAACTGGATGTCGTCGCGTTTGAAAATCAGCCGCCGGTTAAACTGGTGGGGAATTTACTATGCCGCTCGTGCCGGATGGACTTCCGGTAAGTGGGCATGCTACTGCGACGTTAAACTTGCCGCAGGAACCGTCACTGGTGGATGCAGAGCTGGACTGGCAGGAAAATAGCGGGCAATTGATCGTGCTGGCACGGGATAACGGCGATCCGTTGCTCGATTTGCCGTGGCAAATTACTCGTCAACAATTGACCGTAAGCGATGGTCGCTGGAGCTGGCCGTATGCAGGTTTTCCTTTGAGTGGCCGACTGGGTGTCAAAGTCGACAACTGGCAGGCAGGGCTCGAGAACGCTCTGGTCAGCGGACGACTGAGTGTGCTGACCCAGGGGCAAGCGGGTAAGGGCAACGCGGTGCTTAATTTTGGCCCTGGAAAATTAAGCATGGATAACAGCCAGCTGCCTATGCAGCTGACCGGTGAAGCGAAACAGGCGGATCTCATTTTATACGCCCGCTTACCTGCGCAGCTAAGCGGAAGTCTGACTGACCCAACGCTGGCCTTTGAGCCAGGCGCGTTATTACGTTCGAAGGGAAGAGTCATCGATTCGCTGGACATCGATGAAATCCGCTGGCCTTTAGCGGGTGTAAAAGTCACCCAACGTGGTGTTGACGGACGTTTGCAGGCCATTTTGCAGGCGCATGAAAATGAACTGGGCGATTTCGTGCTGCATATGGATGGACTGGCGAATGATTTTCTCCCTGACGCTGGCCGCTGGCAGTGGCGCTACTGGGGAAAAGGCAGTTTTACACCGATGAATGCCACCTGGGATGTCGCAGGAAAGGGTGAGTGGCATGACAGCACGATTACGCTGACCGATCTCTCCACCGGTTTCGACCAGTTACAATACGGTACGATGACGGTTGAAAAGCCGCGACTAATTCTCGACAAGCCCGTCGTCTGGGTACGTGACGCACAGCATCCCTCCTTTAGCGGCGCGCTGTCACTGGACGCCGGGCAAACGCTGTTCACTGGCGGCAGTGTGTTACCGCCATCAACCTTAAAATTTAGCGTCGATGGACGCGATCCGACGTATTTCCTCTTTAAAGGCGATTTACATGCTGGTGAGATTGGCCCGGTTCGGGTAAATGGTCGCTGGGACGGTATTCGTCTGCGCGGTAACGCCTGGTGGCCTAAACAATCACTGACCGTATTCCAGCCGCTGGTGCCACCCGACTGGAAGATGAACTTACGCGATGGCGAACTATATGCCCAGGTCGCATTTTCTGCTGCGCCTGAACAAGGATTCCGCGCGGGAGGGCACGGTGTGTTGAAAGGCGGTAGTGCCTGGATGCCAGATAATCAGGTTAACGGTGTCGATTTTGTCCTGCCTTTCCGTTTTGCCGATGGAGCCTGGCATCTGGGGACTCGCGGCCCCGTTACGTTGCGAATTGCCGAAGTGATTAATCTGGTGACAGCGAAAAATATTACGGCTGATTTGCAAGGTCGTTATCCGTGGACTGAAGAAGAACCATTGCTGTTGACTGATGTTAGCGTTGATGTGTTAGGCGGTAACGTACTGATGAAACAATTACGTATGCCGCAACATGACCCGGCGCTGTTGCGGCTGAATAATCTTTCCTCCAGCGAACTGGTTAGCGCCGTCAATCCGAAACAATTCGCCATGTCCGGGGCATTTAGTGGTGCATTGCCGTTATGGCTAAACAACGAAAAATGGATAGTGAAAGATGGTTGGCTGGCAAATAGCGGGCCAATGACCTTGCGGCTGGATAAAGACACCGCAGATGCGGTGGTGAAAGACAATATGACTGCGGGTTCAGCAATTAACTGGTTGCGCTATATGGAAATTAGCCGTTCATCGACAAAAATTAATTTAGATAATCTCGGTTTATTAACCATGCAGGCCAACATTACAGGTACCAGTCGCGTTGATGGTAAAAGCGGTACGGTAAATCTTAATTACCATCATGAAGAGAATATTTTACGCTGTGGCGCAGTTTACGCTTTGGCGATAATCTCCAGGCATGGTTGGAGCAGAACGCACGTCTGCCGGGAAATGACTGTCCGCAAGGAAAAGAGTGTGAGGAAAAACAATGAAAATTTTACTGGCTGCGTTGACGTCATCTTTTATGCTGGTTGGCTGTACGCCTCGCATTGAAGTCGCTGCCCCTAAGGAACCGATCACTATCAATATGAACGTTAAAATTGAGCATGAGATCATCATCAAGGCAGACAAAGATGTCGAAGAGCTGCTTGAAACTCGTAGCGATCTTTTCTGAGGCGATGATGAAGAAAACATTACTTCTTTGTGCGTTTCTTGTTGGGCTGGTAAGCAGCAATGTAATGGCATTGACTCTGGATGAAGCCAGAACTCAGGGGCGGGTAGGTGAAACATTTTATGGTTATCTGGTTGCGCTGAAAACAGATGCTGAAACAGAGAAATTAGTAAACGACATTAATGCCGAACGTAAAGCGAGTTACCAACAACTGGCAAAGCAAAATAATGTGTCGGTAGATGATATCGCGAAACTCGCCGGGCAAAAGCTCGTAGCTCGGGCCAAACCGGGGAATATGTACAAGGGATAAACGGTAAATGGGTGCGAAAATTTTAATAGCAAAACCGCACTATCGGGATAACGCTACAGGAGAAGGCGATTAATCTATTTTCCGGAAACAAGATGATTATTCAAAAACTCCTGTCAAATTGCCTTTCGCCCTGAAAATGAATAGTCAAATATCTGTTTTAACTAATTAGCGTTGCTGTACATGCAACGCTAATTAGTTAGCGGAATTTACGTCGATACTCGCCTGGCGTCATCCCAAAGCGTTGCTTAAATACCGTTGAAAAATGACTCTGGTCGGAAAATCCCCAATGAAAGCCAATGCCTGCCAGTTTTTCATCATCTGCGGCATGGCGAATCGCATCTGCACAAAAATCGAGACGACGGTTACGGATATATTGCGCGACTACCAAACCTTTATCGGCAAACTTTATCAGCGCGTAGCGCCTGCTGCTTTAGCGTTCGTTAGTGAAAAAGGTGAAACCTCGGTCGGTGAATTGCCTGCGCCGGGAAGCCTGTATTTTCAACGTTTTGGCGGCTTGAATATTGAACAGGAGGCGTTATGCCAATTTATCAGATAGACGGTCTGACTCCGGTTGTGCCAGAAGAGAGTTTTGTCCATCCGACAGCGGTATTGATCGGCGATGTTATTCTCGGCAAGGGCGTTTACGTTGGGCCAAATGCCAGCCTGCGTGGCGATTTTGGTCGTATCGTGGTGAAAGATAGCGCGAACATTCAGGATAATTGCGTTATGCACGGTTTTCCCGAGCAGGATACTGTCGTGGAAGAAGATGGACATATTGGTCATAGCGCTATCCTTCACGGCTGCATTATCCGCCGCAATGCATTAGTGGGAATGAACGCGGTAGTGATAGACGGTGCGGTGATTGGCGAGAACAGCATTGTTGGCGCATCCGCATTTGTGAAAGCCAAAGCAGAAATGCCAGCTAATTACCTGATTGTCGGCAGCCCGGCGAAAGCGATTCGTGAACTCAGTGAGCAGGAGTTGGCATGGAAAAAGCAGGGTACGCATGAGTACCAGGTGCTGGTGACACGCTGTAAGCAGACGTTACATCAAGTCGAGCCATTGCGGGAAGTTGAACCTGGCAGGCAGCGCCTGGTATTTGATGAGAATCTGCGACCGAAACAGTAACGTCCTGATGCTGGACGTTCTAATTTTTAGCATGTGATACCTAAACCGCAACGCTGATACAGGTTGCGGTTTTTTATTGCCGGATGCGGCGCTTGACGCGTTTTGTTTTGGTGTCTTCCAGGACAATAGAGCAACTCATCCAGTAATCTTGTTTACGCCTTCGCATTATTTAACTCTTTTCGTTTCTATACTGATTTTTCTGAATTCGTTTTATTACAGGGCAGGGTGCGATGAGCAGCAATACATTTACTCTCGGTACAAAATCCGTTAACCGTCTTGGTTATGGCGCGATGCAACTGGCAGGTCCTGGGGTTTTTGCCCCCAAGAGATCGCCACGTCGCTATAACCGTGCTGCGTGAGGCGCTGGCATTGGGCGTCAATCATATTGATACCAGCGACTTTTATGGTCCGCACGTCACCAATCAGATTATCCGCGAAGCGCTTTATCCTTACTCTGACGACCTGACCATTGTTACTAAAATTGGGGCGCGGCGTGGAGAGGACGCCTCCTTCGGTTGCCCGCATTTTCTCCGGCAGAGTTGCAAAAAGCGGTGCACGATAATCTACGTAATCTCGGGCTGACGTACTGGATGTGGTTAACCTGCGCGTTATGATGGGGGATGGTCATGGCCCAGCGGAAGGATCGATTGAAGCCAGCCTGACCGTGCTGGCAGAGATGCAAGAACAAGGCCTGGTAAAACATATTGGCCTGAGCAACGTCACACCGACGCAGGTTGCAGAGGCGCGTAAGATTACCGAAATCGTCTGTGTGCAGAACGAATACAACATTGCTCATCGTGCTGATGACGCAATGATTGATGCTTTGGCTCGTGACGGCATTGCCTACGTGCCGTTCTTTCCGCTCGGGGGCTTTACGCCGCTGCAATCTTCAACGCTTTCCGATGTTGCTGCGAGCCTGGGTGCAACACCAATGCAGGTAGCGCTGGCGTGGCTGTTACAACGTTCACCGAATATTTTGTTGATTCCTGTGAACATCTTCTGTTGCGCATTTACGGGAGAATATGGCCGCAGAAAAATTGCATCTTTCTGAGGAAGTGTTGTCTACGTTGGATGGTATTTCGCGAGAATAACGAATATACAAAAGGGAAAGATGCATTTCCTTTTGTTTCTTTTTAATGGCATGGAGTGCATATGTTTAAGCCCAGGATTTGCAGCTGGATAGGTTTACTTCCCCTGTTTATGCTGAGTCTTCCAGTACAGGCGGACCTTCGATGTGTTGCAAATGCAGTTGATATTGAACCATTTTTTTCTGCGGCTACCGCTGAAGATAAACAACAAGTTGAACAAGCTATCAACAGTAGCGTGAATCTTGTCCCCTTCGGTTTATCTGCATCGGACTGGAAAGTGCATCGTGGCGATTTAGTGGTAGACGGTAATATAGAGAGTAATCAAAAATTGATTGTTCTTGGCAATTTGACAGTCAAAGGTAATATTTCCACTTTCTCTCTTTCTAATCCATGGGTTATTCTCGGTAACGTGACGGCAACGAATATAGTTACGGATTCACCACTGTTAATTACCGGTTCGATAAATGCAAGTGGACTGGTATTTATCGACTCATATTACGATAATCCGTCTACGATTAAGGGGAGTATTAATGCGCGTGGGATATTTATCAATGACATAATTGCACCTGTTGTTGCGTCTTCGACAAATAGTGAATTCATGGTCCGTGCGAGTGACAAAATGACACTGAAAATGTCAAAAAAGCGCTGATGATAATAAATCCTGATGCATATTATTGGGATCTAATAAATGATGAAGATGCTCTGAAAGAAATTTTTAAGCGAAGCAATATTCGCATGGCAGGGAATGTCTGTAATCTGATGAAAAAAGAAGCGCTGTTTCGCCCTAAGCCTTCTCCTGAGTTAGTGCAGGAATTGCAAATGCTGGATGAAGGCAACGTTGCTGCATTTGAAGGACGAGATATTGCGACATTTGATCTTGCCATAATGCGAACTCTCCCAAGGCTTAAAGGAATTTCAGCTAACCTACGCAAACAACTTATTAATAGCAATGATGGACAAACGATTGAAAGTATGGCGAGATATATGCCTGACAATGAGATTCTGGAGTTGACCGATCAGCAATTGGGTTACCAGCCTGTTGTTCTGGGGTTGCTCGACCGTGAACCGCTCTCTGTCGAAATAATGACGCGAATGAGTCATCTACCTGATGGTGTCGGTCCGTTGAATCTTGCGCTACGTGAAAATCTCCCTCTGGATATCGTCATGACTCTGGCGAAAAGAGATTGGGATATGATCATTCAGGAGCTTTATAAAGATGCGTGGTTATTGCCCGAATCCATTATTGATGGCTATATCCGCAGTGATGATTCCTCTATTCGTCAGGTCGGTGCTGGAGGACAACTCACCTACAATCAGGCAATGCAGTTGGCGAACGATTCATCAAACGATGTTGTCACAAGCTTAGCGTCAAAGCTGGCAGAGATGAAACACCATGGTCAATTGTTGCGGATGACGCCACAAGAGAGTGACAAAATAGCAGTATATTTATACCAAAAATTCGAGAATGACGATGATCTAATAGGTGCGTTATTTTTAGCGTTGCCAGATAACTTACAGTTTAATTTTGTTAAAAGGATGGAGAAAAAAAAATCCCCTGCCTACTTTTTGCTGTCGGGATATGCAGGTAATTCACTCTGACGCTGCTTTACAACGGTTATTGACACGTTTCAACGATCCTGAGGGGTGGAGTAATCTGGCGAAAAATCAGTATCTGAGTACGGCGATGAAACAAAAAATTTGGCATCGCGCTTTATCGCATCGAAAAAATAATCCGAAAGCAGATTCTGCAGCATATGAAACCAGCGCTGATATGATTTTGTCGGAGCTTATCAGCTACGGTGAAGTTGATGACCAGATGCTATTAAATGCCGCCTCTCTGATACGTTCGGAAGGCTGGGACTTTTTAGAGAGTGCATTAGTTAGTTGGGATAATTTACCCGCCGTTGTCCTCAAGGAATTACAGCAAAATATGCCACGCAATGATATTTGGGCGAAGTTTTTTCTGAGGCAGGAAAACAGCTCTCGTGCGCAGGTTAACGAAGCGTTACGTGTTTATTATGCACTAGACCCCGATGCGTTAGCACAACTGGATGTACTGGCAAAACAACCGGATCGTATATGGTGGAGTTCGCTGGCGAAAAGCAATCTTACATTTTTCAAGTTCGGTGCACTTAACAATCGCCATACACCGTCTGCGGCACTGGCGGCAGAAATTGATCCCCGAGTGGTGGATTGTGGCGATGAATAATCCCCGTTTTCCAGTTGATGTATTAAAGGCGAGGCTGAAACGTGATCCTTTGCTGGCGTTAGAGCTTGTTAAACCTGAACTGGATTTAGTCCGCCAGCTGGCGCTTAACGGTAAGACGCGCGCAATACGGGAACAAGCGATGAGAAAAACTTGATGAGTTGTATTGAATAACAGCGTAATATTTTTAACCCTTTGATTAATTGGGGATAATCATTCCTGACAGTGAGTCCCCAATACCTTGATATATTCTGAATTTTTAATGAAGCGGCGTGTTGCGATATCTCCATCAGGAATTGATGCACCATAAGCGCAAACCGAATTATCAAGGCGATTGATAATGACGCTCTACCAGATAAAACCGCTCTTTCAGTCGCTGTTAAGGCCGACGATGTTTTGGCTTTATAAGCACCACGTTACAGCGAATCACATCACTCTTGCTGCACTGGCGCTTTCTCTTCTTACCGGATTGCTGTTGATGTTGGTGGCACAACCCATCCTCTTTTTGCTATTGCCTATCGTGCTTTTTATCCGTATGGCGCTCAATGCGCTGGATGGCATGTTGGCGCGTGAGTGCAATCAGCAAACACGTCTGGGGGAGATTTTGAATGAAACTGGCGATGTTATTTCCGATATTGCGCCTCTATTTACCGTTTTTATTTTTACCGGAAAGTAACCCATCACTCGTAATACTCATGTTATTTTGCACCATATTGACTGAGTTTTGTGGTTTACTCGCGCAGACGATTAACGGTATTCGCAGTTTTGCCGGTCCATTTGGCAAAAGCGATCGCGCGTTAATATTTGGTCTGTGGGGCTAGCGTTGCCATTTATCCACAGTGATGCAATGGAATAATCTTTTATGGGGCATTGCTTCAATTCTGCTTATCTGACTGCGATTAATCGTTGTCGGAGTGTGCTCCTGATGAGTGCTGAAAGATAATGATGGAAAATCTCTGGCAACACTTTTCGCGTTGTTAATTTTAGCAACGCTGATAAAACCGTTTTCGGGTATGGCGGTTACCGGAGAGAAAAGGGGATGAAGTTACATTACGTATTCGTACCTGTGGGGCATCGTCATTTGTTTTTCACTGGTGATTTCAGGTCCACGCTGGATGACGTTGACGTTTTTTGCGCTGATAAGTTTTCTGGCATTGAAAGAATATTGTACGCTTATATCCGTACATTTTCCGCGTTGGTTATATTGGGGTATTCCTCTTAACTATTTGCTTATCGGTCATAATTGCTTTGAGCTGTTTCTGTTATTTATACCTTTGGCTGGGTTTCTGATATTAGCCACCTGGCAAGTTTTTGTGGGTGACCCCTCCGGTTTTCTGCATACAGTGAGCGCCATTTTTTGGGGCTGGATAATGACCGTTTTCGCCTTGAGTCATGCCGCCTGGTTATTAATGTTGCCAACCATAAATATCCGGGCGAGGCGTTACTGGTGTTATTTCTTTTGGCATTAACCGAGTCAAACGATATTGCACAGTATTTATGGGGAAAATCCTGCGGCAGAAGAAAAGTGGTCCCCAAAGTCAGCCCGGGAAAAACGCTGGAAGGTCTGGTGGGGGGCGTAATCACCACCATGATTGCGTCACTAATTATTGGACCGTTGCTGACACCGCTAAATACATTACAGGCATTATTAGCGGGTTTGTTAATTGGTATTAGTGGTTTTTGCGGCGATGTAGTGATGTCAGCCATCAAACGAGATATTGGTGTTAAAGATAGTGGAAAACTATTACCAGACATGGCGGACTCCTTTGACAGGATTGACTCATTAATTTTCACCGCTCCGGTATTTTTTATTTTATTCGCTACTGCTGTTACTGAAGGAAAATAGAGAAAATGGAAAATTCACGCATCCCCTGGGGAACATTTTTTTACCACCAGTGATAATACAGCGTTGTTTTATCGGCACTGGCCCACTTTACAGCCGGGTGCGAAAAGGTCATCGTCTTATTTCATCGTACGGCGAACATTCTGGTCGTCTACAACATATCGTTGATGAACTGACAATGCCAGATACTGCTTTTTATGCCTGGGATGCCCGAGGGCATGGAAAACGTCAGGGCCGCGTGGTTATAGCCCATCTCTTGCGCGTTCAGTGCAGGATGTCGATGAATTTGTCCGTTTTGCTGCCAGCGACAGCCAGGTTGGACTGGAAGAGGTGGTTGTGATCGCGCAAAGCGTCGGCGCAGTGCTGGTTGCCACATGGGTTCATGATTATGCGCCTGCTATTCGCGGGCTGGTGCTGGCTTCTCCGGCCTTTAAGGTTAAATTGTATGTGCCGCTGGCACGTCCTGCGCTGGCGTTATGGCATCGTCTGCGTGGTCTGTTTTTTATTAATTCCTATGTGAAAGGACGCTATTTGACCCACGATCGGCAACGGGTGGCGAGTTTCAATAATGATCCGCTGATCACACGGGCGATTGCCGTTAATATCTTGCTCGATCTTTATAAAACGTCTGAACGTATTGTTAGCGATGCGGCGGCGATTACGCTCCCCACGCAACTTCTGATATCAGGCGATGACTATGTGGTGCATCGTCAACCGCAGATTGATTTTTATCAGAGATTACGTAGCCCTCTGAAAGAGCTGCATCTGCTGCCAGGCTTTTATCACGACACGTTGGGTGAAGAGAACAGGGCGCAGGCATTTGAAAAATGCAAAGCTTTATTAGTCGTTTATATGCTAACAAGTCACAAAAATTTGATTATCAGCATGAAGACCGCACTGGACCATCAGCGGATCGCTGGCGGCTCCTTTCAGGTGGACCCGTGCCATTATCGCCGGTTGATTTGGCGTATCGCTTTATGCGTAAAGCGATGAAATTGTTCGGGACGCACTCTGCGGGCCTGCATCTCGGAATGAGCACCGGCTTTGATTCAGGCAGTTCGCTGGATTATGTCTATCAAAATCAACCGCAAGGTAGTAACGCATTCGGGCGCTTAATCGACAAAATCTACCTGAACAGTGTTGGCTGGCGCGGTATTCGCCAGCGCAAAACCCATTTACAAATACTGATTAAACAAGCCGTTGCCGATCTCCACGCCAAAGGTTTAGCCGTCCGCGTGGTTGACATTGCCGCAGGGCATGGGCGCTATGTACTGGATGCGCTGGCAAACGAGCCTGCCGTAAGCGATATTTTGTTACGTGATTACAGCGAGTTAAATGTTGCACAGGGGCAAGAGATGATTGCTCAACGGGGAATGTCTGGGCGGGTGCGTTTTGAACAGGGCGATGCGTTTAACCCGGAGGAACTCAGCGCGTTAACTCCGCGGCCTACGCTGGCGATTGTCTCTGGCCTGTATGAGCTTTTTCCCGAAAATGAGCAGGTAAAAAACTCCCTCGCAGGTCTTGCCAATGCCATCGAACCGGGTGGCATTCTCATCTACACCGGGCAGCCGTGGCACCCACAACTGGAGCTGATTGCCGGGGTGTTAACCAGTCATAAAGATGGTAAACCGTGGGTAATGCGCGTGCGTTCTCAAGGAGAGATGGATTCGCTCGTGCATGATGCCGGATTTGATAAATGCACACAACGGATTGATGAGTGGGGCATTTTTACGGTTTCGATGGCGGTGCGTCGTGATAACTGAACGCCGGAACGTATTGCTACAAGGAGCTGGCTGGTTATTGTTGCTGGCCCCGTTTTTCTTCTTCACCTATGGATTTCTTAATCAGTTCACCGCGACTCAGGATCTTAACAACCATGATATCCCCAGTCAGGTATTCGGTTGGGAAACGGCGATCCCTTTTCTTCCCTGGACTATTGTTCCTTACTGGAGTCTGGATCTTATATATGGATTTTCGCTGTTCATTTGTAGCTCGACATTCGAACAGCGCCGACTGGTTCACCGGCTTATTCTGGCAACGGTAATGGCCTGCTGCGGTTTTTTTCTCTATCCGCTGAAGTTTAGTTTTATCCGTCCTGAAGTGAGTGGGGTGACAGGATGGCTATTTTCGCAACTTGAACTGTTTGATCTGCCTTATAACCAGTCTCCTTCGCTGCATATTATTCTCTGCTGGCTACTTTGGCGTCACTTTCGTCAGCATCTGGCTGTGAGGTGGCGTAAAGTCTGCGGCGGATGGTTTTTACTCATCGCCATTTCGACGCTGACGACCTGGCAGCATCATTTTATTGATGTCATCACAGGGCTGGCAGTAGGTATGTTAATTGACTGGATGGTGCCCGTCGACCGTCGTTGGAATTATCAGAAACCTGATCAACGTCGAATCAAAATAGCACTGCCATATGTCGTAGGCGCGTGCTCGTGCATTGTGTTGATGGAGCTAATGATAATGCTTCAGTTATGGTGGTCAGTCTGGTTATGTTGGCCAGTATTATCGCTATTCATCATTGGTCGTGGGTACGGTGGGCTTGGCGCGATAACAACAGGGAAAGATAGTCAGGGGAAACTCCCGCCCGCCGTTTACTGGCTGACATTGCCCTCGGCGTATCGGGATGTGGCTGTCTATGCGTTGGTTTTGTCTTCGCCTGGAGCCGGTGAGCAAAATTACTGCTGGTGTTTATTTAGGGGCGTTTCCACGACATATTCCGGCACAGAATGCGGTTCTGGACGTCACCTTTGAATTCCCTCGCGGACGAGCCACAAAAAGATCAACTCTATTTTTGTGTACCGATGCTGGATCTGGTGGTTCCGGAAGAGGGGAGCTCCGACAGGCCGTGGCGATGTTGGAAACATTACGCGAAGAGCAAGGCGGCGTTCTGGTCCATTGCGCGTTGGGATTATCGCGCAGTGCGCTGGTGGTGGCGGCATGGCTGTTATGTTACGGACATTGTAAAACCGTTGATGAAGCGATTAGTTATATTCGAGCCAGACGCTCGCGGATTGTGCTTAAGGAAGAGCACAAAGCGATGCTGAAATTTTGGGAAAACAGGTAAGCGGATTGAGATGTGGACTGAATATCTACAGTCCACATCAAAATAGTGTCCGGTTATGCAGCAACAATACTGTCGATGGCTGCTTTCGCGTCAGACTGTGCTTTCGCTGCCATTTCCGGGCCGTACGCGATCCCTTCGGCGAAGACAAATTTCACATCGGTAATGCCGATAAAGCCCAGGAATGTGGACAGATACGGCGTTACCAGATCCGTTGGGCCATCTTTGTGGATCCCACCGCGGCTGGTAATCACGATGGCTTTTTTACCCGTTACCAGACCTTCCGGACCGTTCTCGGTATAGCGGAAAGTAACGCCTGCACGTGCAACCAGGTCAAAATAGTTTTTCAACTGAGTCGAGATGTTGAAGTTATACATCGGTGCCGCAATAACGATAACGTCGTGGGATTTCAGCTCGGCAATCAGCTCATCGGAAAGCGCCAGAGCTTCCTGCTGACGCGGAGTCAGCGGCGCATCGCTCGGACGCAGTGCACCAACCAGTTCGCCATCCAGTACCGGAATCGGATTTGCAGCCAGGTCACGCACGGTGATTTCATCAGCGGAGTGCTTTTCGCGCCATTGTTCAACAAAATAATCGGACAACTGATTAGACTGAGAGTACCCTGCCAGGATGCTGGATTTAAGAACTAATACCTTGCTCATGGTGTTTCCTTATAGATGTTTGAATGGGCGATGCCCCGTTGCTTGTTGACACTTTATTCACAATCCTGCCACAGAGATAGCGCAATAAATCGAAGCCTATGTTCGAATTTATTGAACAACGCATAGAAAGCCGCGATGTGGTACTCTATATCTATCATTTAAAAGAAAATTAATCAGGCAGCCTACTGCCCACTAACGTTATGACAGAACAACAAAAATTGACCTTTACGGCCTTGCAGCAGCGGCTGGATTCGCTGATGCTGCGTGACAGACTGCGTTTTTCCCGCCGTCTGCACGGCGTGAAGAAGGTTAAAAATCCTGATGCACAACAGGCCATTTTCCAGGAGATGGCGAAAGAGATTGACCAGGCGGCAGGGAAAGTCCTGCTGCGTGAAGCGGCACGTCCGGAAATTACTTATCCTGACAATTTGCCGGTTAGTCAGAAAAAGCAGGACATTCTCGAAGCGATTCGTGATCACCAGGTGGTGATCGTCGCCGGGGAAACCGGTTCCGGTAAAACGACTCAGCTACCGAAAATCTGTATGGAGCTGGGGCGCGGTATTAAAGGGCTGATCGGTCATACCCAACCGCGTCGCCTGGCGGCACGAACGGTGGCGAACCGTATTGCGGAAGAGCTGAAAACGGAGCCGGGCGGTTGCATCGGTTACAAAGTGCGTTTCAGCGATCACGTAAGTGATAACACGATGGTCAAGCTGATGACCGACGGTATCCTGCTGGCGGAGATCCAGCAAGACCGCCTGCTGATGCAGTACGACACTATCATTATTGACGAAGCGCACGAACGCAGCCTGAATATCGATTTTCTGCTCGGCTATTTGAAAGAGTTGCTGCCGCGGCGTCCTGACCTAAAAATCATTATCACTTCCGCGACTATCGACCCGGAACGCTTTTCGCGCCACTTTAATAATGCGCCGATTATCGAAGTCTCCGGTCGTACCTATCCGGTGGAGGTGCGTTATCGCCCGATTGTTGAAGAAGCTGATGACACCGAGCGCGACCAGTTGCAGGCGATTTTTGATGCCGTAGACGAACTGAGCCAGGAAAGCCCTGGCGACATTCTGATTTTTATGAGCGGCGAGCGAGAAATTCGCGATACCGCCGATGCGCTGAACAAGCTGAACTTACGCCATACGGAAATCTTGCCGCTTTATGCGCGGCTTTCGAACAGCGAACAGAACCGCGTCTTCCAGTCGCACAGTGGACGGCGCATTGTGCTGGCGACCAACGTCGCGGAAACCTCGCTGACCGTACCGGGTATTAAATACGTTATCGACCCCGGTACAGCGCGTATCAGCCGCTACAGCTATCGCACCAAAGTGCAGCGTTTGCCGATTGAACCCATTTCGCAGGCGTCTGCCAATCAGCGTAAAGGCCGCTGTGGTCGTGTGTCCGAAGGGATCTGTATTCGTCTCTATTCCGAAGACGATTTCCTTTCGCGCCCGGAATTTACCGATCCGGAGATTCTGCGTACCAACCTGGCCTCGGTTATTTTGCAGATGACTGCGCTGGGGCTGGGCGATATCGCTGCGTTCCCGTTTGTTGAAGCACCGGATAAACGCAATATCCAGGATGGCGTGCGTCTGCTCGAAGAACTGGGCGCGATCACCACGGATGAACAGGCCAGCGCCTATAAACTGACGCCGCTCGGTCGCCAGCTCTCGCAGTTGCCTGTCGACCCACGTCTGGCGCGTATGGTGCTGGAAGCGCAAAAACATGGCTGCGTGCGTGAGGCGATGATTATCACGTCCGCGCTCTCCATTCAGGATCCGCGCGAGCGTCCGATGGATAAACAGCAGGCATCGGACGAAAAACATCGCCGCTTCCACGACAAAGAATCCGACTTCCTCGCGTTTGTAAATCTGTGGAATTATCTTGGCGAGCAGCAAAAGGCGCTTTCTTCCAACGCCTTCCGTCGCCTGTGTCGTACCGATTATCTCAACTATCTGCGCGTGCGCGAATGGCAGGATATCTACACCCAGTTGCGCCGGTGGTGAAAGAACTTGGCATTCCGGTTAACAGCGAACCGGCGGAGTATCGTGAAATTCACATTGCGTTGCTGACGGGTTTACTTTCCCATATCGGCATGAAAGATGCCGATAAACAAGAATATACCGGCGCACGTAACGCGCGTTTCTCCATTTTCCCCGGTTCCGGCTTATTTAAAAAGCCGCCGAAATGGGTAATGGTGGCGGAACTGGTAGAAACCAGCCGCCTGTGGGGGCGCATTGCTGCGCGTATCGACCCGGAATGGGTAGAACCCGTTGCTCAGCATTTGATTAAACGCACCTACAGCGAACCGCACTGGGAACGGGCGCAGGGCGCGGTGATGGCAACGGAAAAAGTCACTGTTTATGGTTTGCCGATTGTTGCTGCGCGTAAGGTCAACTACAGCCAGATCGATCCGGCGTTATGTCGTGAACTCTTTATTCGCCACGCTCTGGTGGAAGGTGACTGGCAGACGCGTCACGCATTCTTCCGTGAAAACCTGAAACTGCGGGCCGAAGTGGAAGAGCTGGAACACAAATCACGTCGCCGCGATATTCTGGTTGATGACGAAACGCTGTTTGAGTTCTACGACCAGCGCATCAGCCACGATGTAATCTCCGCTCGTCACTTCGATAGCTGGTGGAAAAAAGTCAGCCGCGAAACGCCTGATTTGCTCAACTTTGAAAAGAGCATGTTGATCAAAGAAGGGGCGGAAAAAATCAGCAAGCTGGATTATCCGAACTTCTGGCATCAGGGCAATCTCAAGCTGCGTTTGAGCTATCAGTTTGAGCCCGGCGCGGATGCTGACGGTGTGACTGTGCATATCCCGCTGCCGCTGCTTAATCAGGTAGAAGAGAGCGGGTTTGAATGGCAAATCCCCGGCCTGCGCCGCGAACTGGTGATTGCTCTGATTAAATCGTTGCCGAAACCGGTACGCCGTAATTTTGTGCCTGCACCAAACTACGCAGAAGCGTTTTTAGGCCGCGTCACACCGCTGGAGTTACCGTTGCTCGACAGCCTTGAGCGCGAGTTACGGCGGATGACTGGCGTCACCGTTGACCGCGAAGACTGGCACTGGGATCAGGTGCCCGATCACCTGAAAATCACCTTCCGCGTGGTGGATGAAAAAAACAAGAAGCTAAAAGAAGGGCGCTCATTACAGGATCTGAAAGACGCCCTGAAAGGCAAAGTGCAGGAAACGCTGTCTGCCGTGGCGGATGACGGTATCGAGCAGAGCGGCTTACATATCTGGAGTTTTGGTCAGCTGCCGGAAAGCTACGAGCAGAAGCGCGGCAACTACAAAGTGAAGGCGTGGCCGGCGCTGGTGGATGAACGCGACAGCGTGGCGATCAAACTGTTTGATAATCCGCTGGAACAAAAGCAGGCAATGTGGAACGGTCTTCGCCGTCTACTGCTGCTGAATATTCCATCGCCGATCAAGTATTTGCATGAAAAGTTACCGAACAAAGCCAAGCTGGGGCTGTACTTTAACCCGTATGGCAAAGTGCTGGAGCTGATCGACGACTGTATCTCCTGCGGGGTGGATCAACTGATCGACGCCAATGGTGGCCCGGTCTGGACGGAAGAAGGCTTTGCTGCGCTGCATGAGAAAGTGCGTGCCGAACTGAACGACACGGTGGTGGATATTGCGAAGCAGGTCGAGCAAATTCTTACGGCAGTGTTCAATATCAACAAACGTCTGAAAGGGCGGGTGGATATGACCATGGCGCTGGGGCTTTCTGACATTAAAGCGCAGATGGGCGGGCTGGTGTATCGCGGTTTTGTGACTGGTAACGGCTTCAAACGGTTGGGCGACACGCTGCGTTATTTGCAGGCGATTGAAAAACGGCTGGAAAAACTGGCGGTTGACCCACATCGCGACCGTGCTCAGATGCTGAAAGTCGAAAATGTCCAGCAGGCGTGGCAGCAATGGATCAATAAACTGCCGCCCGCACGTCGTGAGGATGAAGACGTGAAAGAGATCCGTTGGATGATAGAAGAGTTGCGCGTTAGTTACTTCGCTCAACAACTTGGTACGCCTTATCCGATTTCAGATAAGCGTATTTTGCAGGCGATGGAGCAGATTAGCGGTTAACACTGCTATTTGCCTGATAAATCTAAAACCCGGTAAGCATTTAGCGCCGGGTTTTTTATTAATTCTAAAAACGGTATGGGAAAAAATTCAGGAGTTCAGAAAAATACAATTCTCTGCTGCAAGATGAATAATGTTTATCTACAGCATTTCCTTAAAAGATATGTCAGGCTTGCGGAGTGGCGGTTAAGGAAATACGACTTCCTCCTTTCAGAGTGCTCCGCTTCTCACTATTATCTCACGCAGTATTCTTAAGGGAACGATAAGGAGGAACCATGAACATTACCCCGTTTCCGACGCTTTCGCCGGCAACCATAGATGCCATAAATGTTATCGGACAGTGGCTGGCGCAGGATGATTTCTCCGGTGAGGTGCCGTATCAGGCCGATTGCGTGATCCTTGCAGGCAATGCGGTTATGCCGACTATCGATGCGGCATGTAAGATTGCCCGCGATCAGCAAATTCCTTTACTGATTAGTGGTGGTATCGGTCACTCGACAACTTTTTTGTATAGCGCCATCGCACAGCATCCGCACTACAACACTATCCGCACCACTGGCAGAGCAGAAGCTACCATTCTGGCGGATATCGCTCATCAGTTCTGGCACATTCCGCATGAAAAAATCTGGATTGAAGACCAGTCAACAAACTGCGGTGAAAACGCACGCTTTAGCATCGCGCTATTGAATCAGGCCGTAGAACGAGTTCACACAGCTATCGTTGTTCAGGACCCCACCATGCAGCGGCGCACGATGGCGACGTTCCGCCGTATGACCGGGGACAATCCCGATGCACCACGCTGGTTAAGTTATCCCGATTCGTTCCTCAGTTAGGAAATAACGCAGACAGTGTAATCTTTATTAATCAGTTACAAGGATTATGGCCGGTTGAGCGTTATCTATCACTACTCACTGGCGAGCTGCCGCGTTTACACGATGATAGCGATGGCTACGGCCCCCGCGGGCGAGATTTTATCGTTCACGTTGATTTTCCTGCAGAAGTCATTCAGGCATGGCAAACGCTGAAACACGATGCGGTGCTCATCGAGGCGATGGAAAGTCGCTCGTTACGTTAAAAATTGCCCGTTTGTGAACCACTTGTTTGCAAACGGGCATAACTCCTGCCTTTTATTTCTGCCTCTTATTCCTTTTACACTTGTTTTTATGAAGCCCTTCACAGAATTGTCCTTTCATGATGCCGTCTCTCTGATGATTGATGTTAATTAACAATGTATTTACCAAAAACAAACATATAAATCACAGGAGTCGCTCATGTCAGTACCCGTTCAACATCCTATGTATATTGATGGACAGTTTGTTACCTGGGCGTGGAGACGCATGGATTGATGTGGTAAACCCTGCTACAGAGGCTGTCATTTCCCGCATTCCCGATGGTCAGGCCGAGGATGCCCGTAAGGCAATCGATGCAGCAGAACGTGCACAACCAGAATGGGAAGCGTTGCCTGCTATTGAACGCGCCAGTTGGTTGCGCAAAATCTCCGCCGGGATCCGCGAACGCGCCAGTGAAATCAGTGCGCTGATTGTTGAAGAAGGGGGTAAGATCCAGCGGCTGGCTGAAGTCGAAGTGGCTTTTACTGCGGACTATATCGATTACATGTCGGAGTGGGCACGGCGTTATGAAGGCGAGATTATTCAAAGCGATCGTCCAGGAGAAAATATTCTTCTGTTTAAACGTGCGCTTGGCGTGACTACCGGCATTCTGCCGTGGAACTTCCCGTTCTTCCTCATTGCCCGCAAAATGGCTCCCGCTCTTTTGACCGGTAATACCATCGTCATTAAACCCAGTGAATTTACGCCAAACAATGCGATTGCATTCGCCAAAATCGTCGATGAAATAGGCCTTCCGCGCGGCGTGTTTTAACCTTGTTCTGGGGCGTGGTGAAACCGTTGGGCAAGAACTGGCAGGTAACCCAAAGGTCGCAATGGTCAGTATGACAGGCAGCGTCTCTGCAGGTGAAAAGATTATGGCGACTGCGGCGAAAAACATCACCAAAGTGTGCCTGGAACTGGGGGGTAAAGCACCGGCTATCGTAATGGACGATGCCGATCTTGAACTGGCAGTCAAAGCCATCGTTGATTCACGCGTCATTAATAGTGGGCAAGTGTGTAACTGTGCAGAACGTGTTTATGTACAGAAAGGCATTTATGATCAGTTTGTCAATCGGTTGGGTGAAGCGATGCAAGCGGTTCAATTTGGTAACCCCGCTGAACGCAACGACATTGCGATGGGGCCGTTGATTAACGCCGCGGCGCTGGAAAGGGTCGAGCAAAAAGTGGCGCGCGCAGTAGAAGAAGGGGCGAGAGTGGCGTTGGGGGGCAAGGCAGTAGAGGGAAAGGATATTATTATCCGCCGACATTGCTGCTGGATGTTCGCCAGAAATGTCGATTATGCATGAGGAAACCTTTGGCCCGGTTCTGCCGGTGGTCGCATTTGACACGCTGGAAGAGGCTATCTCAATGGCGAATGATAGTGATTACGGCCTGACCTCATCAATCTATACCCAAAATCTGAACGTCGCGATGAAAGCCATTAAAGGGCTGAAGTTTGGTGAAACTTACATCAACCGTGAAAACTTCGAAGCTATGCAAGGCTTCCACGCCGGATGGCGTAAATCCGGTATTGGCGGCGCAGATGGCAAACATGGCTTGCATGAATACCTGCAGACCCAGGTGGTTTATTTACAGTCGTAATGAATGAAAGAGGCGGAGGTTTTTCCTCCGCCTGTGCTGGTCAGAGTTTGGCGAATTTTTCCAGGGTACGAATGAGTTGAGTGACGAAACCATACTCGTTATCGTACCAGGCGACGGTCTTCACCAGTTGTAAATCGCCCACTGCGGTGATTTCCGTTTGGTCGCATCAAACACCGAACCGAAATGGCTGCCAATGATATCGGAAGAGACAATTTCTTCGTCGGTATAACCAAACGATTCGTTATCGGTTGTTGCTTTTTTAAGTGCGTTATTCACCTCTTCAGCAGTCACTTTTTTCCCAGGATAGACACCAGCTCGGTCACTGAACCTGTTTTCACTGGCACGCGTTGCGCATGGCCTTTAAGTTTGCCGCTAAGTTCGGGGATCACCAGACCAATGGCTTTTGCCGCACCTGTAGTGTGGGGAATGATATTTTCTGCCGCTGCACGTGAAGCGCGTAAATCTTTACCTCGCGGACCATCCACCAGTGACTGAGTGCCGGTATAGGCATGAATGGTCGTCATCGTGCCGACTTCTATTCCGAAACTGTCATGCAAGGCTTTTGCCATCGGAGCAAGACAGTTAGTGGTACAGGATGCCACGGAAACAATGGTGTCGTTGCATCCAGAGTGTCGTCATTGACGTTATAAACGATAGTTTTCATTTCACCGGCAGGGGCGGAAATCAACACCTTCTTCGCGCCAGCATCGAGATGCGCCTGAGATTTCTCGGCGGAGGTATAAAAGCCAGTACATTCGACAATGATTTCTGCGCCTTTCGCTTTCCACGGAATATTTTTAGCCTCTTTTTCGGCGTAAACCGCGATACTTTTCCCATCAACGATAAGTGAATCTTCCGTAAAATCAACGCTCCAGGGGAACGGTCCGTAGTTTGAATCATGTTTCAGCAGGTAGGCGAGAATTTTTGGGGAAGTGAGATCATTAATAGCGACAATGTCTATGTTGCTTTTGACTTCAAGTAATCGACGCAACACCAGTCGACCGATACGACCAAAACCGTTAATACCAACTTTACTCATGGTCTTCTCCTGTCAGGAACGTTCGGATGAAAATTGATCCTTTCCAGGCTTAGACCAGGGATGGCGGGATGGGCAATCTACATTCTTGCAGTGAAACGTAACGTACTGAAAACGGGTGAACAATATTTAATGAAATTTTAAGAAAAGCCCGTTATGTTAACGGAAAATTATGTTAAAGCAGGAAATGTTATGGGAAATAAATACTCAAGGTTACAAATCAGCATTCACTGGCTGGTCTTTTTGCTGGTTATCGTAGCGTATTGCGCAATGGAGTTTCGTGGTTTCTTCCCACGTAGCGATCGGCCCCTCATCAACATGATTCATGTTTCCTGTGGCATCTCAATTCTCGTACTGATGGTGGTTCGTCTTTTGTTAAGGCTGAAATACCCAACCCCGCCGATTATACCTAAGCCAAAACCGATGATGACGGGACTGGCGCATTTGGGACATTTGGTGATCTATCTCCTGTTTATTGCGCTGCCAGTGATTGGTTTGGTGATGATGTATAACCGGGGTAACCCGTGGTTTGCGTTTGGTATGACGATGCCTTATGCATCAGAGGCCAATTTCGAACGGGTTGATAGCTTAAAGTCGTGGCATGAAACGCTGGCGAATCTGGGATACTTTGTCATCGGGTTGCACGCTGCGGCTGCACTGGCACACCACTATTTCTGGAAGGACAACACACTTCTACGCATGATGCCGCGTAAACGTTCCTGAAGGATATTTAAAGAAAACGCCTGTACTAAAACCGACCCGTGGTACAGGCGAAGAATACGGGTCTACATCGGAAGCGCCTATTATATTTATTTGTATGACAAATAAAACCATAATCTGGTCCATACGTCCATCTGGCTTATCTTTAATCAATTCACCCGATCTTTGATCTCATCAACGGTATCAAAATAAACCAGCGTATAACGTTCAAATCGAACATAAGATTCGATAAACCATGGAGGTTATATGAAAAAACTGGCACTTATCTTGGTTTTAGGAGCGCTTGTTTCCTTTTATGCCGATGCCGGGCGCAAACCCTGTTCTGGTTCGAAAGGGGGATCTCACACTGTACGGCAGGCGGCAAATTTGTCTGTAATGATGGTTCTATTAGTGCATCGAAAAAAACATGCACTAACTGAAGTGTAAAAGGGGTGCCATGAGAAAATGAATCTGCTAGTCAGATGCGCGGGGAAAATCCCCGCGCTTGCCCTTACCTGACGTGCAGGCCATGAGCGCAGCAACCTCCTTATCACCGTCCCGGAACCGCAGTTCGTAGAGCGTTTGTCGGGTCAGGAGTGTGAATGTCAGAATCGTAATGCAGATAATGAGCAGACACACCACCAGAGGGTTGCGCTTCATAGCCTTTCTCCTTGCCGGATGGCGGGTAAGAGGCTAACAAAATGGGTGCAGTACAGTTGATAGAAATATCGGTCGGGGCCTTCGTCTTTCTGATTCCCAGTTAGCCTGAAAACAGAAAGTCTCAGGCACCCGCAGGCATCCTATGAGGTTTCCTTAGGGACGAAAATAATCACTTGACGAAATTGCGTGCTGTTTTCCAGAATTTTTCGTCATTCGGTTTAGCCGTTCGTTACTCTCTTCATTCCAATGGCATTATTCTTCTCTGCCATAATTGTTGTAAAAATGTGACGCAAAGAGGTTTTTGGTCATAAGTAATTACCGTCAAGTGCCGATGACTTTCTATCAGGAGTAAACCTGGACGAGAGACAACGGTAATGAATACAACTCCCTCACAGCGATTAGGTTTTTTGCATCACATCAGGCTGGTTCCGTTATTTGCCTGCATTCTTGGCGGTATCTTAGTTCTATTAGCATTAAGTTCTGCTCTGGCTGGCTATTTCCTCTGGCAGGCCGATCGCGATCAGCGTGATGTTACTGCGGAGATTGAGATTCGGACCGGGTTAGCGAACAGTTCAGATTTTTTGCGTTCAGCCCGGATCAATATGATTCAGGCCGGTGCTGCGAGTCGTATTGCGGAAATGGAAGCAATGAAGCGAAATATTGCGCAAGCCGAATCGGAGATTAAACAGTCGCAGCAAGGTTATCGTGCTTATCAGAATCGGTCGGTGAAAACACCTGCTGATGAAGCCCTCGACACTGAATTAAATCAACGCTTCCAGGCTTATATCACGGGTATGCAACCGATGTTGAAATATGCCAAAAATGGCATGTTTGAAGCGATTATCAATCATGAAAGTGAGCAGATCCGACCGCTGGATAATGCTTATACCGATATTTTGAACAAAGCCGTTAAGATACGTAGCACCAGAGCCAACCAACTGGCGGAACTGGCCCATCAGCGCACCCGCCTGGGTGGGATGTTCATGATTGGCGCGTTTGTGCTTGCCCTGGTCATGACGCTGATAACATTTATAGTGCTACGTCGGATCGTCATTCGTCCACTGCAACATGCCGCACAACGGATTGAAAAAATCGCCAGTGGCGATCTGACGATGAATGATGAACCGGCGGGTCGTAATGAAATCGGTCGCTTAAGTCGTCATTTACAGCAAATGCAGCATTCACTGGGGATGACTGTAGGGACCGTTCGACAGGGCGCGGAAGAGATTTATCGTGGCACCAGCGAAATTTCCGCTGGCAATGCGGACCTTTCATCTCGCACCGAAGAACAAGCGGCGGCAATTGAACAAACTGCCGCCAGCATGGAGCAACTCACTGCGACGGTGAAACAGAATGCAGATAACGCGCATCATGCCAGCAAACTGGCGCAGGAGGCTTCTATTAAAGCCAGCGATGGCGGGCAGACGGTTTCCGGTGTAGTAAAAACGATGGGCGCTATCTCCACGAGTTCGAAGAAAATTTCTGAGATCACCGCCGTCATCAACAGTATTGCCTTCCAGACTAATATCCTCGCGCTGAATGCCGCGGTTGAAGCCGCGCGAGCGGGTGAACAAGGCCGTGGTTTTGCCGTTGTCGCCAGCGAAGTACGGACACTCGCAAGCCGCAGCGCTCAGGCGGCGAAAGAGATTGAAGGCTTGATCAGTGAATCAGTCAGATTAATTGACCTGGGATCGGATGAGGTGGCAACGGCAGGGAAAACCATGAGCACTATTGTTGATGCCGTCGCGAGTGTCACACATATCATGCAGGAAATTGCCGCCGCCTCGGATGAACAAAGCAGATGCATAACGCAGGTTAGCCAGAGCGATTTCAGAAATGGATAAGGTGACGCAACAGAATGCTTCTCTGGTAGAAGAGGCCTCAGCGGCGGCGGTGTCCCTTGAAGAACAGGCGGCACGATTAACTGAGGCGGTGGACGTATTCCGTCTGAACAAACATTCTGTGTCGGCAGAACCTCGCGGAGCGGGTGAATCAGTTAGTTTCGCTACGGTGTGAAAATGTTCAAGGAAGGATCGACAGATCCCTTCACCTTTCAGAACGGCATTGATTTTCGAATAGCGTTAATCATCAACTGGCAACCAGAAGAGAACGTCGCATCTACGCGGGTCAGTATTCCAATCGGTTCGCCTGCACCATGTCCCGGAACAGGCAGGGCCACCAGCGTGGCATGACGCAGGTCGTCTTTTACAGCGCCAGAAGGGACAAACCACACGTAGTCGTATTCAACCGTAAGTTGACGAGATAGCGAAGCAGACAGTGTTTCGATACAGCCCGAAGGAATTTTACAGCCCTGGCTCTGCACTAATGCATCTGAATGCTGGCGTGGCGCAGTGCCTTCTGGTGATACAACGACCGGCCATTCCAGCACCCGGCTTAGCGTTACGTTCTCCTGAAGTAGCGGATGATTAGGGCGGACAACCAGCTTCAGCGATTCAAGAAACAGCAGTTCGTAATTAAGTCCGGTCATCAGTTCAGGATCTGACATCCGACCAATGCCGATATCGATTTCCCCGGTTTTTAAACCCGCAAGAATCATAGGGTTACTCATTGTCGCAACTTGCAAGGTCGTCTCTTTTTGTTGCTGATGAAACTGACCTATAACCGAAGGTAATATCCCCAGTGCCGCAGTCGGTAGTGCACCAACCCTGACGACATCATTATTAAGACCTTCTTTACGATGAAGCGACTGTCCAGCAGTGTTGATGGCGTCAAGAACTCTGACTGCATGCGTTAAAAAAATTGTTCGCCGGGTAAGGTAAGTTGCGCCCCTGACGACCACGCTCAAACAAGCGAGCGCCCGTCAGCTGCTCCAGTTCATTCAATGTCTTAGAGAGCGCAGGTTGACTCAAATTAAGGGTTTCAGCCGCGCGCCCCAAAGTTCCTTGTTGTGCGACAGCTACGAATGTATGAAGGTGGCGCAAACGGATGCGCTGACTAAACAGACTATTTTTTTCCATAAGCGATGTTAAAAACGAAGCGGTGTCGCTGACAAGTGAAGTTGTTTGATTATGATAACTTGATTGCAAAATATTATTAACAATTAAAGCAATTATGTTACAGCAAAATGGATAATATTGATGTTTTTCGCGGCGAGATCACAGTTTGTAAATTCTTCCCGCCGGAGTGAATGCGGTTACCTACACTCCAGATTACTGACCACTGGAGGCAGACACTATGGCGAACAGCATCACGGCGGATGAGATTCGGGAACAGTTTTCGCAGGCAATGTCAGCCATGTACCAGCAAGAAGTTCCGCAGTACGGCACGCTGCTGGAACTGGTAGCTGATGTGAATCTGGCTGTGCTGGAAAACAATCCTCAACTGCACGAAAAATGGTAAATGCAGACGAGCTGGCGCGACTGAATGTTGAACGTCATGGGGCGATTCGTGTTGGGACTGCACAAGAGCTTGCTACTCTTCGGCGGATGTTTGCCATTATGGGGATGTACCCGGTGAGCTATTACGATCTCTCGCAGGCGGGAGTGCCGGTACATTCGACAGCATTTCGGCCCATTGATGATGCTTCTCTGGCGCGTAATCCCTTCCGCATTTTTACCTCCTTACTCCGCCTTGAGCTTATCGAGAACGAAATTTTGCGCCAGAAAGCGGCGGAGATTCTGCGTCAGCGCGATATCTTCACCCCACGTTGTCGACAACTGTTAGAGGAATATGAGCAGCGGGGCGGTTTTAACGAAACACAGGCACAGGAGTTTGTGCAGGAAGCCTGGAAACGTTTCGTTGGCACCAGTCAGCAACGGTAGATGAAGAAACCTATCGCGCCTTGCACAACGAACATCGGTTGATTGCTGATGTGGTCTGTTTTCCTGGATGCCATATCAACCACCTGACGCCACGTACGCTGGATATTGACCGGGTGCAGTCGATGATGCCTGAATGCGGGATTGAACCCAAAATTCTGATCGAAGGGCCGCCGCGCCGCGAGGTACCTATTTTACTACGCCAGACCAGCTTTAAAGCACTGGAAGAGACGGTGTTGTTTGCAGGGCAGAAACAGGGTACGCATACCGCGCGCTTTGGTGAAATAGAGCAGCGTGGTGTGGCATTAACGCCGAAAGGGCGACAACTGTATGATGATCTTCTGCGTAACGCTGGAACCGGGCAGGATAATCTCACTCACCAAATGCATTTACAGGAAACCTTCCGCACTTTTTCCTGACAGTGAGTTTTTAATGCGTCAGCAAGGGTTGCCATGGTTCCGGTACCGTCTGACGCCTTCAGGTGAGGCGCATCGTCAGGCGATTCATTCCGGAGACGATCCACAGCCCTTAATTGAACGTGGTTGGGTAGTGGCGCAACCCATTACCTATGAAGATTTCTTGCCTGTTAGCGCGGCGGGGATCTTCCAGTCAAATCTGGGTAATGAAACGCAGGCACGCAGTCACGGTAATGCCAGTCGCGAAGCATTTGAGCAGGCGTTGGGCTGCCCGGTTTTGGATGAGTTCCAGCTTTATCAGGAAGCGGAAGAACGCAGTAAACGTCGCTGTGGTTTGCTTTAAATTCTGACCATCCGCCTTTGCAAAAATTTGCCTGATTTTACAAACGAATCAGGCTCATCCCATCGGCATAAAAAAAATGCCAATTTATGCATATTCTCTGAGTTCAACAATTGGATTATTAATAAATATTGTCTAGAGTGAGCGGTCATAAATAAGCACTTTCTTGCCGCTGAAAACGACCAGCGCGGGACCATTCACAACACCAGAAGGACTCACTTTCAGGTATGGATCGTAGACGATTTATTAAAGGTTCAATGGCTATGGCCGCCGTGTGCGGTACCAGCGGCATTGCTTCTCTTTTTTCTCAGGCGGCATTCGCGGCAGATTCTGATATTGCCGACGGGCAAACCCAGCGTTTTGACTTCTCCATTCTACAGTCAATGGCGCACGACTTAGCGCAAACCGCGTGGCGTGGTGCGCCGCGTCCGTTACCTGACACTCTGGCGACAATGACGCCGCAGGCTTATAACAGTATTCAATACGACGCCGAAAAATCGCTCTGGCATAACGTTGAGAACCGTCAACTGGACGCTCAGTTCTTCCATATGGGAATGGGATTCCGTCGCCGCGTTCGTATGTTTTCTGTTGATCCCGCAACACATCTGGCGCGTGAAATTCACTTTCGCCCGGAGTTGTTCAAATACAACGATGCGGGTGTTGATACCAAACAATTAGAAGGGCAAAGCGATCTCGGTTTTGCCGGTTTTCGCGTGTTTAAAGCCCCCGAACTGGCGCGCCGTGATGTCGTATCATTCCTCGGCGCGAGTTATTTCCGCGCCGTTGATGATACATATCAATACGGTTTGTCGGCCCGCGGCCTGGCGATCGACACTTACACCGACAGTAAAAAGAAGAGTTCCCCGACTTTACCGCCTTCTGGTTTGATACGGTAAAACCGGGGGCAACCACCTTTACCGTTTATGCGTTGCTCGATAGCGCCAGCATTACTGGTGCCTATAAGTTCACTATCCATTGCGAGAAAAGTCAGGTGATTATGGATGTGGAAAATCACCTGTATGCGCGCAAAGACATTAAACAGCTGGGCATTGCGCCGATGACCAGTATGTTCAGCTGCGGTACTAATGAACGTCGGATGTGCGACACCATTCATCCGCAAATTCATGACTCTGATCGTCTGTCCATGTGGCGGGGCAACGGCGAGTGGATTTGCCGTCCGCTGAATAATCCGCAAAAATTGCAGTTCAATGCTTACACCGACAACAACCCGAAAGGGTTTGGTTTATTGCAACTGGATCGTGATTTCTCCCATTATCAGGACATTATGGGCTGGTATAACAAACGCCCAAGTCTGTGGGTGGAACCGCGTAACAAGTGGGGTAAGGGCACCATCGGCCTGATGGAAATCCCAACAACGGGCGAAACGCTGGATAACATTGTCTGCTTCTGGCAGCCAGAAAAAGCTGTAAAAGCGGGTGATGAGTTTGCATTCCAGTATCGTCTGTACTGGAGTGCGCAACCGCCTGTTCATTGCCCATTAGCGCGCGTTATGGCGACGCGTACCGGCATGGGTGGTTTCCCGGAAGGTTGGGCTCCAGGTGAACACTATCCCGAAAAATGGGCGCGTCGTTTTGCCGTCGATTTAGTTGGTGGTGATCTGAAAGCTGCCGCGCCAAAAGGCATTGAGCCGGTGATTACGCTTTCCAGTGGGGAAGCGAAGCAAATCGAAATTCTCTATATTGAACCCATTGATGGTTATCGTATTCAGTTTGACTGGTATCCGACTTCGGACTCCACTGATCCGGTCGATATGCGGATGTATCTGCGTTGTCAGGGCGACGCTATCAGTGAAACATGGCTGTATCAGTATTTCCCGCCAGCGCCCGATAAACGTCAGTATGTTGACGACCGCGTGATGAGTTAATCGTTTTTTCTTCGGCACCTTCTTCGGGAGGTGCCGTCTGGTTAAACACGATCCCGCTCGCATTTTTCCCTAAGTTAAATGAGTAATCTGATGGTGTGTATTTCAGATACACCTAGTCAGCCACTAACAGGGAGTGCGTATGTTTCCTGAATATCGAGATTTAATATCCCGTCTGAAAAACGAAAATCCTCGCTTTATGTCCTTGTTCGATAAACACAATAAACTTGATCATGAAATTGCCAGAAAGGAAGGTTCCGACGGTCGAGGGTACAATGCGGAAGTGGTCCGCATGAAAAAACAAAAGCTACAGTTAAAAGATGAGATGCTCAAAATCCTGCAGCAGGAGAGCGTCAAAGAGGTGTAAACTTTCCTAAGCCGCCAGCCAGGCGGCTTTTTTAACAACTGCATGGATTGACTGGAGATAAGATGACCGAAACGATAAAAGTAAGTGAATCACTTGAATTACATGCTGTTGCAGAAAGTCATGTCACACCTCTTTATCTGTTAATCTGTAAAAATAGAACCTGGCTACAGCAGTCGCTAAACTGGCCGCAGTTTGTTCAAAGTGAAGAGGACACGCGAAAAACGGTGCAGGGCAATGTAATGTTGCATCAACGCGGATATGCCAAAATGTTCATGATTTTCAAAGAAGATGAACTTATCGGCGTTATCTCGTTTAATCGTATTGAACCACTGAATAAAACCGCTGAAATCGGCTACTGGCTGGACGAATCTCATCAGGGGCAGGGGATCATTTCTCAGGCGCTGCAGGCATTGATTCATCATTACGCTCAGTCTGGTGAACTTAGACGCTTCGTGATCAAATGTCGGGTGGACAATCCGCAAAGCAACCAGGTCGCTTTGCGCAATGGTTTTATCCTTGAAGGTTGCCTGAAACAGGCTGAGTTCCTGAATGATGCCTATGATGATGTGAACTTATACGCGCGTATTATCGATTCACAATAACCCTGCCAGCGGCGTTCGAGTAATGCGCTCCTCGCCGTTAATGACTTTTGGACCACGGACATGAACCGTGTCGCCATCAAAGGCTTCAACGACGGCGTGGTCGGTTAACTCCACATGGTTTTCAATTATCACCGCACCTGTAATACGGCTCTCACCTTGTATGACAACGTGCTCGTCGAGCAGAATCGGTCCGCCACGTACCACGGCATTTCCGCCAATCAAGACATGATGTTTTAACACACAATTACCTTCCACAATGGCATATTCCGCCACCTGCGAACTGTAATGAATCGTCGGAATGGCATCTTCTTCTATGCCAGCTTTCACCTGCGCGTGACCGCAGACTTTAGCACAATCGCATAGCCAGACGTTGTTCTCCTCATTACCTTCAATACTGGCAAAATCAAAAACTTCGGCGCGATGTTCAATAAAAGCATACCGGACGACGGCATCGCCATAAATTTGTGCCTGGTGGACAATCCGCGAGGCGCTAACCCTCGCGCGATCATAAATTTGTAGCAGGAGTTGATGGTCGGGCGTTAAGCCTTGTGCGGCGACGATCATAGAATGTTGATCAATTAAGGCGTGACCAAATATTCTACATTGACCGCAAACTAATGAGCCACGAATGGTGACACTGTCACTTATATGTGCACCCTGGCTGATTTCACTATTATCGATCCAGACGTTATCCGTTGCGTAAACCTCTCCCCACAGCACGCTGGTGCCGGTGATACGCGTATTACCGGAAATCACCGTTCCGCCGAACGCAATAGCATTCTGGTCGTAAATCCAGCAATTTCCTTCCTGTGCTAACACCGTTTCGCGATCGATCCAGCCGCCAGCGCTTCCTGCTATCACATCGTTAAAATCGCTAATGGCGATAATCTGCCGTAATAACACATTTTTTTTAGTGCCATCTTCCTGATAACTAAAGGCTCGCTGTTCTTCACTTAGACGATATTTGCGCATAGCGTTTTCCCCACAGGTGACTTACTATAACCGTAGCAAATTCTGCGGCTCTGGCTATGCTCGAGAAAATTCCATAAAATGCATTTCAAATATACTTTATAAATTAAACAAAATGAGTAAGAAGATGCAGAGCGATAAAGTGCTCAATTTGCCGGCAGGCTACTTTAGTATTGTGTTGGGGACGATAGGGATGGGATTTGCCTGGCGCTATGCCAGCCAGGGTTTGGCAGGTCAGCCACTGGTTGGGGATGGGCTGGTGATTCTGGCGATGATCATCTGGGGATTATTGACTGGCGCATTTATTACCCGACTCATACGCTTTCCGCATAGCGTGCTGGCAGAAGTGCGCCATCCAGTGCTGAGCAGTTTTGTGAGTTTGTTTCCGGCAACGACGATGCTGGTGGCGATTGGTTTTGTTCCGTGGTTTCGCCCACTGGCGGTGTGCCTGTTCAGTTTTGGTGTCGTGGTTCAGTTGGCTTATGCCGCCTGGCAAACTGCGGGATTATGGCGCGGATCTCACCCTGAAGAAGCTACCACGCCTGGACTGTATCTGCCGACAGTTGCCAACAACTTTATCAGCGCAATGGCCTGTGGTGCGTTGGGCTACACCGACGCCGGTCTGGTGTTTTTAGGCGCAGGCGTTTTCTCATGGCTAAGCCTGGAACCGGTGATCTTGCAGCGTCTGCGCAGTTCGGGAGAATTACCCACGGCGCTGCGGACATCACTCGGCATTCAGCTCGCTCCTGCGCTGGTGGCCTGTAGTGCCTGGCTGAGCGTCAACGGCGGCGAGGGTGACACGCTGGCGAAAATGCTTTTCGGTTATGGACTGCTGCAACTGCTGTTTATGCTACGTCTGATGCCATGGTATCTCTCCCAGCCATTTAATGCTTCATTCTGGAGTTTCTCGTTCGGCGTATCTGCACTGGCAACCACCGGTTTGCATCTGGGGATTGGCAGCGATAATGGATTTTTCCATACGCTGGCGGTGCCGCTGTTTATCTTTACCAATTTTATTATTGCAATACTGCTCATCCGTACTTTTGCGCTTCTGATGCAGGGAAAATTGTTAATCAGAACCGAGCGCGCCGTTTTAATGAAAGCAGAGGACAAAGAATGATCATTCGTGACGAAAACTATTTTACTGATAAATATGAATTAACCCGCACACACTCTGAAGTGCTGGAAGCGGTGAAAGTGGTTAAACCGGGTAAAACGCTGGATCTGGGCTGTGGCAATGGTCGTAACAGTCTTTACCGGCAGCCAATGGTTATGATGTTGACGCATGGGATAAAAATGCCATGAGTATCGCCAACGTCGAGCGCATTAAGTCCATTGAAAATCTGGATAATTTACACACCCGGGTCGTTGATCTGAATAACCTCACATTTGATGGACAGTACGATTTTATTCTTTCGACTGTGGTGCTGATGTTCCTTGAGGCTAAAAACCATCCCAGGGCTGATTGCCAATATGCAACGTTGCACTAAACCTGGCGGTTACAACCTGATTGTGGCGGCGATGGATACCGCTGATTATCCATGTACCGTCGGCTTCCCGTTTGCCTTCAAAGAGGGAGAATTACGTCGATATTACGAAGGCTGGGAGAGGGTGAAATACAATGAAGACGTCGGCGAGCTGCACCGCACCGACGCCAACGGTAATCGTATTAAACTGCGTTTCGCCACGATGCTGGCACGTAAAAAATGACCCGCTAAGAACAAGGCGCGTGAAAATTCCCCCCGCTGAGATGGTTTACTGTTCTTCTTTTCGGTAAGCATAATTTTTATCGAAGGGATGTGAAATTAATCACAGTAGTCGAAGTTTTTTAGCAGCTTAACTTACTGAAATTTAACTACTGATGATTGACTTAGCCCCTTTTTCGGCATTGACTATGTCGTCTGTAAAGGGGCTGAAAAATTTATTTTCACCAACACTTTTTTTGCCACAACACGAAGCGGCGCTTTTTGCTATAACTTAAAAAGTAATATAATCATCTCAGGAAACTATTCATGCGTACCACATCAATTGCGAAAGTTGCAGCTTTATGCGGCTTGTTGGCTCTGTCTGGTTGTGCCTCTAAAATCACCCAGCCAGATAAATATTCTGGTTTTTTAAACAATTACTCTGATTTAAAAGAAACAAATTCTGCAACGGGTAAACCTGTTTTACGTTGGGTAGACCCGAGTTTTGATCAAAGCAAATATGACAGCATCGTCTGGAACCCAATCACTTATTATCCGGTACCGAAACCTTCAACCCAGGTAGGGCAGAAAGTTCTGGATAAAATTTTGAACTATACCAACACCGAAATGAAAGAAGCGATAGCGCAGCGTAAACCACTGGTTACCACCGCTGGGCCGCGTAGTCTGATTTTCCGTGGGGCCATTACCGGTGTAGATACCAGCAAAGAAGGGCTGCAATTCTATGAAGTGGTTCCTGTTGCATTAGTGGTTGCGGGGACGCAAATGGCTACAGGCCACCGTACCATGGATACTCGCTTGTATTTTGAAGGTGAGCTGATTGATGCAGCGACTAATAAACCGGTTATCAAAGTCGTTCGTCAGGGCGAAGGTAAAGACCTGAATAACGAAAGTACGCCAATGGCTTTCGAAAATATTAAACAAGTTATTGATGACATGGCGACCGATGCCACCATGTTTGACGTTAACAAAAAGTAGTTCCAGACGCGCCATCGTTAGATGGCGCTTTTTATTATCGGTTTCTGTCAGCGATTAAATTCAACACCACGTAACAAACGCCTCCGGCAATTAATCCCCAAAACGCAGAACCAATCCCGGCCATGCGTCAATCCACTTGCCGTTACCAGAAATGCCACCACCGCCGCGTCGCGCTCACGCTCATTATGCAGCGCCTGATACAAACTGCCGCCAATGGTACTCAACAGCGCCAGACCTGCCAGCATCTGGATCAACTTACGGGCAGGGCAGCCATCATCCCGGTAATGGCACTACCAAACAGACCTGCGAGCAAATAGAAAATGCCTGCAACGGCAGCTGCCAGCCAACGTTGATCTTTATCCGGATGCGCTTCCGGGCTTTGGCAAATAGCCGCGGTGATTGCCGCAATACCGACGGAATAAACGCCGAAAGGGAAAAAACCAGTGCCAGCAATCCAGTAAATACAATTAATGGCGAAACAGGAGCCGAATATCCGGCTGCTTTCATTGCTGCGATACCCGGTGCGTTTTGCGATGCCATCGTCACCAGAAAAAGGGGAGTGCAACGCTCAGGCTGTGAGCAAACGAAAAATCAGGGCTAATATAAGTGGGGAGAACGGGTTTAAAGACAACATCAGTTGTGACAACGTCACCTTGCGCGATAACGATCACGCCCCCAATAATCATCGCGGCAATTACCGCATAGCGCGGCGCAACGGCCCTGGTTGCCAGCCATACCAGCAACATACTGCCACACAACGTAAATTGACCATCCAGGCTCGCAAACGCCTGTAAACCAAAGCGTAATAAAATCCCGGCAAGCATTGCCGCCGCAAGCGAGTGCGGAATAATGCGCATCAGACGAGCAAAGAGTCCCGTTATGCCGCAGAGGACTATTAACGCGTTGGTGACAATAAAAACGCCGATGGTTTCGTTAAGTGTTAGTCCCTGCAATCCGGTGACCAACAAAGCCGCGCCAGGCGTTGACCATGCGGTGAGAACAGGTACGCGATACCATAATGTCAGAGCCAGCGTACTGACGCCCATTGCCAGCCCCAGCGCCGTCATCCAGCCAGAGATTTGTGCAGTGGTGGCTCCGGCGACAATCGCTGCTTGCCAGATTATTGCCGCTGAACTGGCGTAGCCAATTAATACCGCCAGAAACCCCGCCAGTAGCGTGGGCGGAGGAATAGAAAACAGACGCATAGTCACCTCGTGCGTTATAGCATACAGGCACCGTAGCATTTGTCCGTTATAACGCACAAGTGATAAACTTACGTTTTGCCGGAGGAGTCGCATGGAAAATCTCGCTCGCTTTTATCCACCACACTTAAACAACTACGTCAGCAGCGCGGCTGGAGTCTTTCGCGACTGGCAGAAGCGACGGGCGTTTCTAAAGCGATGTTAGGGCAGATTGAGCGTAATGAATCCAGCCCGACGGTCGCGACATTATGGAAAATAGCCACCGGGTTGAACGTGCCATTTTCGACATTTATTTCTCCGCCGCAGTCCGCAACGCCTTCAGTTTATGATCCACAACAACAGGCGATGGTGATCACTTCGCTGTTTCCTTATGATCCACAACTCTGCTTTGAACACTTCTCGATTCAGATGGCACCCGGTGCAATAAGCGAATCGACGCCCCATGAGAAGGGAGTAATCGAACATGTTGTCGTCATTGATGGGCAACTTGATCTGTGCGTTGATGGTGAATGGCAGAGCCTTAATTGTGGGAAGGCGCTCGATTTGCTGCAGACGTCACGCATGTCGATTGTAATGGTGGGGAGCAAATCGTACATTTTCATTCCCTCATCCATTACCCACGCAGTTAAGCGGGAAAACTATTTCGCAACGTCGCGCTTGTGGCTAAAATAGCCGCCATTTTTCAGCTACTGGATAAGAATGTGACCGTATCTTCTCATCGACTTGAACTGTTAAGCCCGGCACGCGATGCCGCCATTGCCCGCGAAGCTATTTTGCACGGTGCCGATGCTGTTTATATCGGCGGCCCTGGTTTTTGGTGCCCGTCATAATGCCAGTAATAGCCTGAAAGATATTGCCGAGCTGGTGCCGTTTGCCCATCGTTATGGTGCAAAAATTTTCGTCACGCTTAACACAATTTTGCATGATGATGAGCTGGAGCCTGCTCAGCGCCTGATTACCGATCTGTACGAAACCGGGGTGGATTCGCTGATTGTTCAGGATATGGGGATTCTGGAACTTGATATTCCGCCGATTGAACTGCACGCCAGTACGCAGTGCGATATTCGCACAGTAGAAAAAGCGAAGTTCCTCTCTGATGTTGGCTTTACGCAGATTGTGCTGGCGCGAGAGCTGAATCTTGAGCAGATCCGCGCGATTCACCAGGCCACGGACGCGACCATTGAATTCTTTATTCATGGCGCACTGTGCGTGGCCTATTCGGGTCAGTGCTACATTTCTCATGCGCAAACAGGGCGTAGCGCCAACCGTGGCGATTGCTCGCAGGCGTGCCGTTTGCCATACACATTGAAAGACGATCAGGGGCGGGTGGTTTCCTATGAAAAACATCTGCTGTCGATGAAAGATAACGATCAGACTGCCAACCTCGGCGCGCTGATTGATGCTGGCGTACGCTCCTTCAAGATTGAAGGGCGTTACAAAGATATGAGCTACGTGAAGAATATCACCGCCCATTATCGCCAGATGCTGGATGCCATTATTGAAGAACGTGGCGATCTGACGCGTGCTTCATCAGGTCGTACTGAACATTTCTTTGTTCCATCGACGGAAAAGACTTTCCACCGTGGTAGCACAGATTATTTTGTGAATGCCCGTAAAGGCGATATTGGCGCGTTCGATTCGCCGAAATTTATCGGCCTGCCGGTGGGCGAAGTATTGAAAGTAGCGAAAGATCATATTGATGTTGCCGTTACCGAGCCACTGGCAAATGGCGATGGCCTGAACGTGATGATTAAACGTGAAGTCGTCGGTTTTCGTGCCAATACGGTCGAGAAAACCGGAGAAAATCAGTACCGCGTCTGGCCCAATGAAATGCCAGCAGATTTGCACAAAATTCGCCCGCATCACCCACTAAACCGTAATCTTGATCATAACTGGCAGCAGGCACTGACAAAAACCTCCAGCGAACGTCGGGTGGCGGTAGACATTGAACTGGGCGGCTGGCAGGAACAACTGATTCTGACCCTCACCAGTGAAGAGGGTGTCAGCATCACGCATACGCTGGACGGGCAGTTCGACGAAGCCAATAACGCCGAAAAAGCAATGAACAATCTAAAGGATGGTCTGGCAAAACTGGGGCAAACCATCTATTACGCCCGCGATGTGCAAATTAATTTGCCGGGTGCGCTGTTTGTACCAAACAGTCTGTTAAACCAGTTCCGCCGTGAAGCCGCCGACATGCTGGATGCTGCACGTCTTGCCGGTTACCAGCGGGGCAGCCGTAAACCGGTTGCTGATCCTGCGCCGGTTTATCCGCAAACGCATCTGAGTTTCCTCGCGAACGTATACAACCAGAAAGCGCGTGAATTTTATCATCGCTATGGTGTGCAACTGATTGACGCGGCGTATGAGGCACATGAAGAGAAGGGCGAAGTCCCGGTGATGATCACCAAGCATTGTCTGCGCTTTGCCTTCAATCTGTGCCCGAAACAGGCGAAAGGCAATATCAAAAGCTGGAAGGCGACGCCAATGCAACTGGTTAACGGCGATGAAGTATTAACGCTAAAGTTTGATTGCCGCCCATGCGAGATGCACGTCATTGGCAAAATCAAAAATCACATACTGAAAATGCCGTTACCGGGAAGCGTAGTGGCATCCGTAAGTCCGGATGATCTGCTGAAAACATTGCCGAAGCGAAAAGGGTAAAACGTCAGTTTTCGGGTTACTCACCACTCATCAAATCTGCATGATATTGCCTGGCGGGTAAGGCGTCATGCCGCATCCGGCAACAAATGACTCAACGCTGTCCCGCTTCTGGTTTGCGCGATTTTTGCCAGTAAAAATGCTCGCGCAAACCTTCCGCCGACTCTTCCGCCACAGCACGCAATTCATCGCTGTCCGCTTCATGACGCAGCTGATGATCCACATTCTTTACCCACATAAATTCATGTCCTTTGTGCCCTGCCATGAGTTGTCCTGAGAACAGTGCACACGTTAATAAGACAACCGATAACGCCTTCGAAAACATCCCGCCACCTTTTTCTAACCTTTTGCCGCTATGATGCCAATCGTTTCTTGAGGTTATTATTCAGTTTTGCAAATTAGCGCAAAGAAATTCTGGAATCTTCCTTCCTGATTTTGCATTGCATTCTGCCGTTGCGGCGATTTAGTGCTATTTTCGAGCAAATTACACACGGAGGTAAACACTAATGTTTACTTTGTTGATATACTCAGCGGCAGGGAGGCGATGTGAAACAAAGCGAGTTCAGACGTTGGCTCGAATCTCAGGGCGTCGATGTAGCGAATGGCAGCAACCATTTAAAACTGAGGTTTCATGGGAGGCGCAGTGTCATGCCGCGTCACCCCTGCGATGAGATTAAAGAACCATTGCGTAAAGCAATCCTGAAACAACTCGGTTTGAGTTAATCGCCAATTAAAAAGGTTAATGACATGCGAGAGACAGTCGAAATTATGCGTTATCCCGTCACTCTTACACCCGCGCCGGAAGGCGGTTATATGGTTTCTTTTGTGGATATCCCTGAAGCGTTGACCCAGGGCGAAACAGTTGCTGAAGCGATGGAAGCGGCAAAAGATGCTTTACTGACCGCATTTGATTTTTATTTTGAAGATAACGAGCTTATCCGTTACCTTCGCCATTAAACAGTCACGATCACTTTATTGAAGTGCCTTTGAGCGTCGCCTCTAAAGTATTGCTGTTAAATGCTTTTTACAGTCAGAAATCACTCAGCAAGAGTTAGCCAGGCGAATTGGCAAACCTAAACAGGAGATTACTCGCCTATTTAATTTGCACCATGCGACAAAAATCGACGCCGTCCAGCTCGCGGCTAAGGCGCTTGGCAAAGAGTTATCACTGGTGATGGTTTAATTACAGTTAACGAAAAGTTGTCATTTTTAACAACTGATATAGACTGCCGAATCATCTGCACATAATTACGATTCGATAATGAAAAAATACCAGCAGCTTGCAGAACAATTACGCGAGCAGATTGCGTCGGGTATCTGGCAACCCGGCGATCGTTTGCCTTCGTTGCGTGACCAGGTGGCGCTTTCTGGCATGAGCTTTATGACCGTGAGCCATGCCTATCAGTTGCTCGAAAGTCAGGGATATATTATCGCGCGACCGCAGTCGGGTTATTACGTTGCGCCACAGGCAATAAAAATGCCGAAAGCGCCAGTCATTCCAGTCACTCGAGATGAAGCAGTCGATATCAACACCTATATTTTTGATATGTTGCAGGCCAGTCGCGATCCGTCGGTAGTTCCGTTTGCCTCGGCCTTTCCCGACCCGCGACTTTTCCCCCTCCAACAACTAAACCGCTCGCTGGCGCAGGTAAGCAAAACCGCCACGGCGATGAGCGTGATTGAAAACTTACCGCCAGGAAACGCAGAACTGCGTCAGGCTATTGCTCGTCGCTATGCCTTACAGGGCATCACCATTTCTCCTGATGAAATTGTCATTACTGCCGGGGCGTTAGAGGCATTAAACCTCAGTTTGCAAGCGGTAACTGAACCGGGCGATTGGGTGATAGTAGAGAATCCTTGTTTCTACGGCGCGTTGCAGGCGCTGGAGCGGTTACGGCTGAAGGCGTTATCGGTGGCGACGGACGTTAAAGAAGGGATAGATCTTCAGGCGCTGGAACTGGCGTTGCAGGAGTATCCGGTGAAAGCGTGCTGGCTGATGACTAATAGCCAGAATCCACTCGGATTTACCTTAACACCGCAAAAAAAAGCACAACTGGTGGCGTTGCTCAATCAGTACAACGTAACGCTGATTGAAGATGACGTATACAGCGAACTTTATTTTGGACGGGAAAAACCGCTGCCTGCGAAAGCGTGGGATCGCCACGATGGCGTTTTGCATTGCTCTTCGTTTTCGAAATGTCTGGTGCCTGGTTTTCGTATTGGTTGGGTCGCCGCCGGAAAACATGCACGTAAAATTCAACGCTTGCAGTTGATGAGTACGCTTTCCACCAGCTCACCGATGCAGCTTGCGCTGGTGGATTACCTTCCACGCGCCGATACGACGCCCATCTTCGTCGCCTGCGTCGCCAGCTTGCGGAACGTAAACAACGTGCTGGCAGGCACTGCTGCGTTATCTGCCTGCGGAAGTGAAAATTCATCATAATGACAGCGGTTATTTTCTCTGGCTGGAGCTCCCCGCGCCGTTAGATGCGGGCGAATTAAGCCTCGGCAGCACTGACGCATCATATCAGTATTGCGCCGGGTAAAATGTTTTCTACCGGTGAAAACTGGTCACGTTTTTTCCGTTTTAATACCGCGTGGCAGTGGGGAGAACGTGAAGAACAGGCGGTTAAACAATTAGGCACACTTATTCAAGAACGGCTGTAATAGCGTTTAATTTAATTCCTCTCAGGTTGGGTAATATGAATTTCGAATAGCAGTCATATTTCCTAACTCCTTGTCTATACTCCAGAAGATAACCTTACAGACGGCATAATGCGCGGTAGCTCACAACCTGATTAAATTTTCTCAGGGGCGAAGGTGTGCCTGCAAGCCGCCGTCTATGGTTAAACAAGGAGATATTTTTACGGCACGGCGGCTGAACAATTAATTACGACAGGAGTAAGACTTTATGAGCAAGACATTTGCCCGCAGCAGCCTGTGTGCGCTTACCATGACATTAATGACCGCCCACGCCGCCAGAACCTCCCACAAATTTAGATAAACCGGAAGGGCGACTGGATATTATCGCCTGGCCGGGATACATCGAACGCGGACAAACTGATAAACAATACGACTGGGTAACGCAATTCGAAAAAGAGACAGGCTGCGCGGTGAATGTGAAAACCGCCGCGACTTCCGATGAAATGGTCAGTCTGATGACCAAAGGGGGTTACGATCTGGTTACGGCATCCGGCGATGCCTCGCTGCGCCTGATTATGGGCAAACGCGTGCAGCCGATTAATACCGCATTGATTCCCAACTGGAAAGCGCTCGATCCGCGCGTGGTTAAAGGCGACTGGTTTAACGTTGGCGGCAAAGTTTACGGCACACCTTACCAATGGGGGCCGAACCTGCTGATGTACAACACTAAAACCTTCCCGACGCCGCCGAATAGCTGGCAAGTGGTTTTTGTTGAGCAGAATCTGCCGGACGGCAAGAGCAATAAAGGCCGCGTTCAGGCTTATGATGGCCCTATCTACATTGCGGACGCTGCGTTGTTCGTTAAAGCCACTCAGCCACAGTTGGGCATCAGCGATCCGTATCAACTCACCGAAGAACAGTACCAGGCGGTGCTGAAAGTGCTGCGCGATCAACATAGTTTGATCCATCGCTACTGGCATGACACTACCGTGCAAATGAGCGATTTCAAAAACGAGGGTGTGGTTGCTTCCAGTGCATGGCCCTATCAGGCCAACGCCCTGAAAGCCGAAGGCCAGCCTGTCGCTACCGTTTTCCCGAAGGAGGGCGTTACCGGTTGGGCTGATACCACCATGCTACATAGCGAAGCGAAACATCCGGTTTGCGCCTACAAATGGATGAACTGGTCATTAACCCCAAAGTGCAGGGCGATGTAGCGGCCTGGTTTGGCTCGCTACCGGTAGTGCCGCAAGGGTGTAAAGCCAGTCCGTTATTAGGCGAGAAAGGTTGTGAAACAAACGGTTTTAACTATTTCGATAAAATCGCCTTCTGGAAAACGCCTATCGCAGAAGGGGGCAAGTTTGTTCCCTACAGTCGCTGGACGCAGGATTACATTGCCATTATGGGTGGTCGCTAACTTCGCTGGGGTGTTTTATGACGTACGCAGTGGAGTTTGACAACGTCTCACGGTTGTACGGTGACGTGCGCGCAGTAGATGGCGTCAGTATTGCGATAAAAGATGGTGAGTTCTTCTCTATGCTGGGGCCGTCCGGTTCCGGCAAAACCACCTGCCTGCGCCTGATTGCTGGATTCGAACAACTTTCCGGCGGGGCTATCTCTATCTTTGGTAAACCCGCCAGCAATCTGCCACCGTGGGAGCGGGACGTGAATACTGTCTTCCAGGACTACGCGCTATTTCCGCATATGTCGATTCTTGACAACGTCGCCTACGGGCTGATGGTCAAAGGCGTGGATAAAAAACAGCGGCATGCGATGGCGCAAGAGGCGCTGGAGAAAGTGGCGCTGGGTTTTGTTCAGCAACGTAAACCGTCACAACTTTCTGGTGGTCAGCGCCAGCGGGTTGCTATCGCCAGAGCATTGGTGAATGAACCGCGTGTGTTGTTGCTGGATGAACCGCTCGGCGCACTGGATCTCAAATTGCGTGAGCAGATGCAACTGGAACTGAAAAAGCTGCAACAGTCTCTCGGTATCACTTTTATCTTCGTTACCCACGATCAGGGCGAAGCGTTATCGATGTCCGATCGTGTGGCGGTTTTCAATAATGGACGCATTGAGCAGGTCGATTCCCGCGTGATCTCTATATGCGCCCGCGCACGCCGTTTGTTGCCGGGTTCGTCGGGACATCGAATGTTTTTGATGCACTGATGGCAGACAAACTTTGTGGCATGACGGGAAGCTTCGCCCTGCGACCGGAACATATCCGCTTCAACATCCCCGGCGAAGTGCAGGCTAATGGCACGATCCAGGCGGTGCAGTATCAGGGCGCGGCGACCCGTTTTGAACTGAGACTGAACGGCGGTGAAAAACTGCTGGTGAGTCAGGCCAATATGACAGGCGAAGAACTGCCCGCCACACTCACGCCCGGAAAACAGGTGATGGTTTCTGGTCGCGTGATGTGATGGTACCGCTGGTTGAGGAGAGGTGAATGGCGATGAACGTATTGCAATCACCTTCACATCCGGTCTGGGTAAGGTGTCCGGTTTCTTCTGGCGTAATCCGGGGCTGGGGCTGTTTTACTGCTGCTTGGCCCGCTAATGTGGTTTGGCATTGTCTATTTCGGCTCGCTGCTGACACTGTTATGGCAGGGATTTTATACCTTTGACGATTTCACCATGTCGGTAACGCCGGAACTGACGCTGGTACCAATATCCGTGCGCTGTTTAATCCGGCGAATTACGACATCATTCTCCGCACGCTGATTATGGCTGTGGCAGTCACTATCGCCAGCGCCATTCTGGCTTTTCCAATGGCGTGGTATATGGCGCGCTATACCAGCGGGAAAATGAAAGCGTTTTTTTATATCGCGGTAATGTTGCCGATGTGGGCGAGCTACATTGTGAAAGCCTATGCCTGGACGTTATTGCTTGCAAAAGATGGCGTGGCGCAGTGGTTTTTACAACATCTGGGGCTGGAACCACTGCTGACGGCGTTCCTTCACATTACCTGCGGTGGGCGGCAATACGCTGTCAACTTCCGAGGCTGGGGCGCTTTCTGGTGTTTCTCTATATCTGGCTGCCGTTCATGATCCTGCCCGTGCAGGCGGCGCTTGAGCGTTTGCCGCCGTCATTGTTGCAGGCGTCAGCTGATCTCGGCGCACGTCCACGACAAACCTTTCGCTATGTGGTGCTGCCGCTGGCGATCCCGGGTATTGCTGCTGGCTCTATCTTTACCTTCTCACTCACACTGGGCGATTTTATCGTCCCGCAGCTGGTTGGCCCGCCAGGATATTTTATCGGCAATATGGTTTATTCCCAGCAGGGGGCGATTGGCAATATGCCGATGGCGGCGGCATTCACCCTGGTGCCGATTGTTCTCATCGCACTGTACCTGGCGTTCGTGAAACGTCTGGGAGCGTTCGATGCACTCTGAACGCGCACCGTTTTCCTCAAACTGGCGGCCTGGGGCGGCGTGGTTTTCCTACATTTTCCCATCCTGATTATCGCCACCTATGCGTTTAACACTGAAGATGCGGCGTTTAGTTTTCCACCGCAAGGCCTGACGCTGCGCTGGTTTAGCGTGGCAGCACAGCGTAGTGATATTCTTGATGCCGTGACACTGTCACTTAAAGTGGCAGCGCTGGCGACATTAATCGCGCTGGTGTTAGGGACGCTGGTACGCCGCCGCTGTGGCGACGAGACTTTTTCGGCAAAAACGCCATTTCGCTGTTACTGCTGCTGCCCATTGCGCTGCCGGGCATTGTCACTGGTCTGGCGCTATTAACCGCCTTTAAAACCATCAATCTGGAGCCGGGATTTTTCACCATCGTGGTCGGCCATGCGACTTTTTGCGTAGTGGTGGTGTTTAACAATGTCATCGCCCGTTTTTCGCCGCACCTCGTGGAGTCTGGTTGAGGCGTCAATGGATCTTGGGGCCAATGGCTGGCAAACCTTCCGCTACGTAGTGTTGCCCAATCTCGGTTCGGCGCTGCTGGCCGGAGGAATGCTGGCGTTTGCCTTGTCGTTCGATGAAATCATCGTGACGACCTTTACGGCAGGTCATGAACGAACGTTACCGTTGTGGTTGCTCAATCAGCTTGGGCGACCGCGTGATGTACCGGTAACCAACGTGGTGGCACTGCTGGTTATGTTGGTAACAACCTTGCCGATCCTCGGGAGCCTGGTGGCTAACCCGCGAAGGCGACAATGGTCAAATAACCACTGATACAGGAATATGCTATGCAACATAAGTTACTGATTAACGGAGAACTGGTTAGCGGCGAAGGGAAAACAGCCTGTCTATAATCCGGCAACGGGGGACGTTTTACTAGAGATTGCCGAGGCATCCGCAGAGCAGGTGGATGCTGCTGTTCGCGCGGCAGATGCAGCATTTGCCGAATGGGGGCAAACCACGCCGAAAGCGCGTGCGGAATGCCTGCTGAAACTGGCTGATGTTATCGAAGAAAATGGTCAGGTTTTTGCCGAACTGGAGTCCCGTAACTGTGGCAAACCGCTGCATAGTGCGTTCAATGATGAAATTCCGGCGATTGTCGATGTCTTTCGCTTTTTCGCCGGAGCAGCTCGCTGCCTGAATGGTCTGGCGGCAGGTGAATATCTTGAAGGTCATACTTCGATGATCCGTCGCGATCCGTTGGGAGTCGTGGCTTCTATCGCACCGTGGAATTATCCGCTGATGATGGCAGCGTGGAAACTGGCTCCGGCGCTGGCGGCAGGGAACTGCGTAGTGCTCAAACCATCAGAAATTACCCCGCTGACCGCGTTGAAGTTGGCAGAGCTGGCGAAAGATATCTTCCCGGCAGGCGTGATTAACGTACTGTTTGGCAGAGGCAAAACGGTGGGCGATCCGCTGACCGGACATCCCAAAGTGCGGATGGTGTCGCTGACGGGCTCTATCGCCACTGGGGAACACATCATCAGCCATACCGCGCCGTCCATTAAGCGTACTCATATGGAACTTGGTGGCAAAGCGCCAGTGATTGTTTTTGATGATGCGGATATTGAAGCTGTGGTCGAAGGTGTACGTACTTTTGGCTATTACAATGCCGGACAGGATTGTACTGCGGCTTGTCGGCTCTACGCGCAAAAAGGCATTTACGATACGCTGGTGGAAAAACTCGGTGCTGCGGTGGCAACGTTAAAATCGGGTTCGCCGGATGACGAGTCTACGGAGCTTGGACCTTTAAGCTCGCTGGCGCATCTCGAACGCGTCAGCAAGGCGGTAGAAGAGGCGAAAGCGACAGGGCACATCAAAGTGATCACTGGCGGTGAAAAGCGCAAGGGTAATGGCTATTACTATGCGCCGACGCTGCTGGCTGGCGCATTACAGGACGATGCCATCGTGCAAAAAGAGGTATTTGGTCCGGTAGTGAGTGTTACGCTCTTCGACAACGAAGAACAGGTGGTGAATTGGGCAAATGACAGCCAGTACGGACTTGCATCCTCGGTATGGACGAAAGATGTGGGCAGGGCGCATCGCGTCAGCGCGCGGCTGCAATATGGTTGTACCTGGGTCAATACCCATTTCATGCTGGTAAGTGAAATGCCGCACGGTGGGCAGAAACTTTCTGGTTACGGCAAGGATATGTCACTTTATGGGCTGGAGGATTACACCGTCGTCCGCCACGTCATGGTTAAACATTAAGGGTAATATTGCAGATCGTAAGAGTATGAGATGATCTTGCGTACTGTCAGAGCACTGATTTCTCTGACAGTACGTGCTGCGTGCAAAATCACTACATCAAATAAACCAGCCAAATCTCATAGAGATAAGAGTAAACAAACCAACAGCAGCAAAGACATTTATCAGTACTACAGTTCTACTGGAAACATTCATTTTTGCCACCTTTTATCATTGCCCCTATGTGTATAGTACGGGTTAAGAAAATCCGCAATAATACTCATTCTGAAGATGGATAAGGACAAGTTGCTGTTTGATGATTTTTTCTCAAACTGGTGAAAAAAATTTGATGCACGTCAAAAAATGACGCATATTTGCGCGCGTTTTATTCATCTGGCTGGACGCCCGTACATGTCTCTCTATCAACACATGCTTGTTTTTTATGCGGTTATGGCAGCAATCGCATTTCTTATCACCGGTTTCTTTCTCACGATAAGAAACGCATCCGTTTCTTAAGCGCCTTTCTGGTGGGGGGCAACATGGCCGATGAGTTTCCCGGTGGCGCTGTTGTTTTCACTGTTTTAAATCTTACTCACTGGCTTGACGGCACCACGCAGACTTATATCATTTGGATGAATCGATAAATTTCACAAGTGGCTAAGGAGAAAGTATGTCGCATCTGGATGAAGTCATCGCGCGCGTGGATGCCGCGATTGAAGAGAGCGTCATTGCCCATATGAACGAATTATTAATCGCCCTGAGCGATGACGCGGAGTTAAGTCGGGAAGATCGCTACACCCAGCAGCAGCGTTTGCGCACAGCGATCGCCCATCACGGTCGCAAGCATAAAGAAGATATGGAAGCGCGCCATGAACAGTTAACCAAAGGCGGCACCATCCTGTGATTAAAATGAGCGTCTGGCTACCAACCAGGCGCCAACCACAAGATAAAATTGCGCCACAAATTGGGCCGAACAACGCCCGTAGTGGTACGCCATGACTGCGAAAGATATCCAGCACCAGACCGCCAATCAGCTGGCTGGCGACCAGTACTGCAATAGTTGTCGCCGCTCCCACATTCTGATATCCGCTGATACTGGCGAAGACAAAAAACGATCCCAGCAAGCGGTATAAGTGTCCACCAGCGCACGCTGGACACCAGTTCGCCAAACCCCGCCATACCTTGTTTAAACCATAAAATAGAAACAAAGAGCACAATCCCCACCAGTGAGTTCAGCAACATGGCGATGAGAATGGTAGAGGAGGTCTGGGTGATGCGCACCATCAGCGTGTTCTGGACTACCAGACCAATTCCGGCGGCAATCAAAAAAGCAAGGGTGAGCGACTGATTCATCCAATCGCGTCCGGTTCAGTGCGCTCGTCGAGTTGCAACTGCATAAATGTCAGATCCAGCCAGCGCCCAAATTTAGTGCCCACCTGCGGCATTTGTGCGGTGATGACAAATCCCAGCGACTGGTGGAGATGCAGCGAAGCCTGATTTTGCGATTCGATCCCGGCGACCATGACATGCTTCCCGCAATCCCGCGCTTCATCAATCAATCGGCTTAACAATTTACGCCCCAGACCTTTGCCCTGATGATCGGGATGGACATAAACCGAATGTTCCACGGTATGGCGAAAACCATCGAAACTACGCCAGTCGCCAAACGAGGCATATCCCGTCACTACGCCATCTTGTTCACTTACCAGCACTGGATAACCAGCTAAAGTCCGCGCTTCAAACCAGGGCAATGCGATTATCTGCATCCACCGTTTGGTCATTCCAGATAGCCGCCGTATACAACACGGCGTGGTTATAAATTTCCGCAATGGCAGCACAGTCGGCTTTGCGGGCAAAACGGATGGACATGTTTGGCCTCAATAAAATAATGATGATGACGTTATCAATACTATCGAAAACAGCCCGAAGCAACGGATTCCTCGATGAAATTATTGCGTGTTGCAGAGGGATGTGACGGCTGCAAACAAAACCATTCCTGCGAGCCTGCTACTATTGATGGATTCATGCCAAAAGCACAGGAGAGCATTATGGGGCAACAAAAGCAGCGTAACCGCCGTTGGGTTCTGGCCTCGCGTCCGCATGGCGCGCCGGTTCCGGAGAATTTCCGTCTTGAAGAAGATGATGTCGCCACACCGGGTGAAGGACAGGTGTTACTGCGCACAGTTTATTTGTCCCTGGACCCGTATATGCGTGGACGTATGAGCGATGAGCCATCTTATTCACCGCCTGTTGATATTGGCGGCGTTATGGTCGGCGGCACGGTGAGCCGTGTCGTGGAGTCGAATCATCCTGATTATCAGCCTGGCGACTGGGTACTGGGCTACAGTGGATGGCAGGACTATGACATATCCAGTGGTGATGAACTGGTGAAACTTGGCGATCATCCGCAAAATCCATCGTGGTCGCTGGGTGTGCTGGGGATGCCAGGCTTTACTGCTTATATGGGCCTACTGGATATCGGTCAGCCTAAAGAGGGCGAAACGCTGGTGGTTGCGGCGGCGACAGGACCAGTAGGGGCGACGGTGGGGCAAATCGGCAAACTTAAAGGTTGCAGAGTGGTGGGGGTAGCCGGTGGCGCGGAAAAATGCCGCCATGCTACCGAGGTGTTAGGCTTCGATGTTTGCCTTGATCACCACGCGGACGATTTTGCCGAACAACTGGCGAAAGCGTGCCCAAAAGGTATTGATATCTATTATGAAAACGTGGGCGGTAAGGTATTTGATGCAGTGCTACCATTACTTAATACATCTGCGCGCATTCCGTTTGTGGCTTAGTGAGCAGCTATAACGATACAGAGCTACCACCCGGTCCGGATCGTTTACCCTGTTGATGGCAACGGTGCTGAAAAAACGCATTCGCTTGCAAGGGTTTATTATTAGTCAGGATTATGGTCACCGCATCCATGAGTTTCAGCAAGAGATGGGGCAGTGGGTAAAAGAGGGAAAAATTCACTATCGTGAACAAGTTACCAACGGTTTGGAGAACGCCCCACAGACGTTTATTGGCCTGCTGAACGGCAAAAACTTCGGTAAAGTTGTTATTCGCGTCGCGGGTGATGACTAAAGATACGACGGCGGCGTAAAGCCGCCACAAAAATCCAGGCAAAAATCTTATTTCCAGCTTTAATTAACTAACTACATCACTGTTCGACGGCTAATAACAATAAAGATGAGTGGATAATGATTATTCAGCTTCATACGCCAGGTAAACAACTTCTGCTATACCGGCAGAGTTAGAACGAATACACGTGAAGGAAATAACATGCCTGGAACGGAAAAAATACCGCATATCAGTTTGACTATGCAGGTTGAGAACGACCTGAAACATCAGCTTAGTATTGGCGCATTAAAACCGGCGCACGCCTGATTACTAAAAATCTGGCGGAGCAATTAGGTATGAGTATTACACCCGTGCGTGAAGCATTATTACGTCTGGTTTCGGTGAATGCGCTTTCTGTCGCACCAGCGCAAGCATTTACAGTTCCGGAAGTGGGGAAACGTCAATTAGACGAAATCAATCGGATTCGCTACGAACTGGAATTAATGGCAGTTACTCTGGCTGTTGAAAACCTCACCCCGCAAGACCTGGCGGAACTAGAGGAATTGCTCGAGAAATTACAGCAGGCGCAAGAAAAGGGCGACATGGAACAAATCATTAATGCGAACAGGCTATTTCGCTTAGCGATTTATCATCGTTCAAATGTGCCCATCCTGTGTGAAATGATTGAGCAACTGTGGATCAGGATGGGACCTGGTTTACATTATCTTTATGAAGCGATTAACCCAGCGGAATTACGTGAGCGTATAGAAAGCTATCATGAACTACTCGCCGCGTTAAAAGTAAAAGACAAAGAGGGATGCAGTCATTGTCTTGCTGAAATTATGCAAAAAAACGTTGCTATGTTATACCAGCAATATAATCGTTAAAGTAAGTGCCCGGCAAATACCGGGCATCAAGGTAATCACTCAAATCGCCACGCAACATTCACGCCGATACCATAATTTCGTCCGGGCGCAGGTTCGTAATATCGCCCGTTTGACTCATTGACAATGACAGAACCAACGTATTCTTTATCGAATAAATTATCGACACGACCAAATAAATCCACGGTTAAATTGTGGTAATTGTATTTATACCCGGTGAATAAGCCGACGAGTGTATAAGACGGCGCTTTTGCCGTATTTTCATCATCTGCCATAATATCGCCCATATAACGCGCTTCCGTGCCTGCATACCAACCATCTTCCGGTATATAACCTATCGACGCAAAGCCCATATTACGGGCGATCCCTGCATCCGGTTACCGTTACAATCCTGTTCATTGCAAACATTGCTGCGATAGGTCGCATCAAGCCAGGTCCAGGACGCTTTTACGCGAAAATCTCCCGCGAAACGTTGATCCCATGCCAGTTCAGCGCCTTGACGACGGGTCTTTCCGGCATTTTTGTAAGTCGTACGCCCACCGCTACTGCTATCGACAACAATTTCATCATCGGTGTCGGTCTGGAACAATGCGAGACTAAGCAGCCCATCACCAATACGCGTTTTACTGCCGATCTCAATTGTATCGTTGGTGGAGGGTTTTAACCCAAAGTTCATACCGCTTTGTCCATCAGCACGATAAGACAGATCATTAATCGTCGGCGTTTCAAAACCTCGCCCGGCTGCCAGATAGATATTCCAGGCATCGGTCATTGCATATTTTAACCAACCGGCAGGTAGCCATTTGTGATAACTGGCATCACCGCTGTCATCGCCGTTACCCGGAGTAACGTAATGGTCGTTGGAATCAAACCACACGGAGCTGTAGCGCACGCCAGCATCCAGCGACAGTTTTTCGCTCAGCTGCCACTGCGTCTGTAAATAGGGATCGACGTTCCACATCAGATTGCGTTCGTCGCGGCGCAACTCACCTTTTGCCCGTATTCCGGCACGCCGCTATTCAGGCGGAAGTTATTGTAGCCCTTGCGGTTTTCACTCATGTTTTCGTAGTTCAGGCCGGTAGTGAACGTGAGCGGAACGCCCAGTTCACCACGGTGTGTCCAGCGGCTGTCTATCCCCTGATAATGGCGTTGCAGAGTAATCACGCCGCCCGCATGTGACGGGTTAAGTTGGGGAGCCATCGGGATTGACTGGTACTGGGTCGTTTCTCGCTCCCCGGCATACATCATCACACTCATCTCATCCCGCGAACTCAGGCTACGCTCATAGCGCAACCCAGCCTGAGTTTGCTTGATGGTTTTTCGCGTGTCGTACTGTTCAGCGCGTGGCGCTTGTTGCGGATTCGCCTTCCATTCTGCTTCGGTTAGCCCACCTGGGTCATCTGCTTTGATATCCACACTATTGAAAATCAGGCTTAATTTGCTGGCGTCATCAATGCGTACGCCCAGTTTGGCATTGGCTAAATTTTTCTGTGCGCCACTATGGTCACGATAGCCGTGGGTCGTAAAACGCGTGGTTGAGACGGTGTAATCGACATCGCCAGGCTGTGTGCCGTCGCCCGTTGCGCCTGTTGCTTTCAGCCCATAGCGCCAGCTGCCAAAACTGCCGTAGTAACTACTGGCTTCAATGGTTGGTGGCTGTTGTCCGGTCTGGGTGATGACATTCATTACACCGCCAGACGCGTTGCCATACAGAGCAGAGAAGGGGCCACGCAGCACTTCCACATTTTGCACACTGCTTAAATCGATGTTGGATGTTTGCCCTTGCCCGTCGGGCATGGTGGCGGGAATACCGTCCACATACAGGCGAATACCGCGAATTCCGTAAGTGGGCGGGAGCCAAATCCGCGAATCGACAGCTGTAAATCTTGCGCATAGTTCTGCCGGTTTTGTACCTGCAAACCAGGCACGCCAGTCAGTGATTCAGACAAGTTAATGCGCGGTGTTGCCGGCGCATCTCCTCGCCATCCACCACGCTCACGGCTGCTGGGGTATCCAGTTCTGAAATCACCTGCGGCGCGGCACTGACAATCATGGTCTGTTCATCAGCGGCAAAAACAACGGGGGAAAGGACAAGCAGTGCGGGCAAAACGGTCTGTCGGACGGAAAAAATCTTCATGAAAAAAGCCAGGTTAAGAATGGGAAAACGCCGTCATGGTAATAAAATTGTAAATTTATGGAAAACGAAACGGCACGATACGTTAAGTAATTGAGAAAATTGTAGTCGTAACGGCAAGAAATGCTCCACATTTGATAAAATAATGATTACCATTCCCATTTATAACAAAAGCGTAACGATGATTACGCTTAGCGAAGCATTGTGAAGCAGCAAAAATATCGGTTCATCAAAGGGAGTCGTCATGCATTTACGTCATCTGTTTTCATCGCGCCTGCGTGGTTCATTACTGTTAGGTTCATTGCTTGTTGCTTCATCATTCAGTACGCAGGCCGCAGAAGAAATGCTGCGTAAAGCGGTAGGTAAAGGTGCCTACGAAATGGCTTATAGCCAGCAAGAAAAACGCGCTGTGGCTCGCCACTTCGCAAAGCCGCAAAGTGGATAAAGGCGGCGTGGTTTATCGTCTTGATCCGGTTACTCTGGAAGTGACGCAGGCGATCCATAACGATCTCAAGCCGTTTGGTGCCACCATCAATAACACGACTCAGACGTTGTGGTTTGGTAACACTGTAAACAGCGCGGTCACGGCGATAGATGCCAAAACGGGCGAAGTGAAAGGCCGTCTGGTGCTGGATGATCGTAAGCGCACGGAAGAGGTGCGCCCGCTTCAACCGCGTGAGCTGGTAGCTGATGATGCCACGAACACCGTTTACATCACTGGTATTGGTAAAGAGAGCGTGATTTGGGTCGTTGATGGCGAGAATATCAAACTGAAAACCGCCATCCAGAACACCGGTAAAATGAGTACCGGTTTAGCGCTGGATAGCAAAGGCAAACGTCTTTACACCACTAACGCTGACGGCGAATTGATTACCATCGACACCGCCGACAATAAAATCCTCAGCCGTAAAAAGCTGCTGGATGACGACAAAGAGCACTTCTTTATCAACATCAGCCTTGATACCACCAATCAGCGTGCATTTATCACCGATTCTAAAGCGGCAGAAGTGTTAGTGGTTGATACCCGTAATGGCAATATTCTTGCGAAGGTTGCGGCACCGGAATCACTGGCTGTGCTGTTTAACCCAGCGCGTAATGAAGCCTACGTGACGCATCGTCAGGCGGGCAAAGTCAGTGTGATTGATGGTAAAACCTATAAGGTGGTGAAAACCTTCGATACGCCAACGCATCCGAACAGCCTGGCGCTGTCTGCCGATGGCAAAACGCTGTATGTCAGTGTGAAACAAAAATCCACTAAACAGCAGGAAGCTACCCAGCCGGACGATGTGATTCGTATTGCGCTGTAATAGATATGGCGAGGGTGAAAACGGAGAGACTTGCCTGACTTTTATCACGCCGTATCCGGCACCTTCGTCAGTAATTTGAATTTGCCCGGCACGCAGCCGGGCAATTTTGCAATTAACTCGCCGTTTCAGGTTTAAACACAATTTCCTGTTTTTCTTCATCTTCCTCGACGACTGGCGCAGTGCTGTGAATTTCAGCAACGCGTTTGCGCACACCAAACCAGCCTATAACCAGCAGAATACCGATAATCGGCAGCGCCGCGATAGTATAAGTCCCGTTCGGGTAATCGAACGCCATCAGCACCAGAACACTCAGTAAAAACAGTAATGTCAGCCAGGAAGTGAAGGGCGCGCCGCAGTTTAAAACTGACATCCGCTGCTTTGCCTTCTTTAATCGCTTTACGCAGGCGCATCTGGCACACGATGATAAACGCCCATGAAGCGATGATTCCCAGCGACGCGAAGTTCAACACAATCTCAAATACGCGCGACGGCACCAGATAGTTGAGGAATACGCCGACGACATACACAACCAGTGTCGCCAGAATCCCGGCATACGGCACATGCTGACGACTCATTTTCGCCATAAAACTCGGTGCGGAACCGCCCATCGCCATTGAGCGCAGAATGCGTCCGGTGCAGTACAGACCTGAATTCAGGCTGGAGAGGGCAGCGGTCAGCACCACAATGTTCATAATGCTGCCGATATATGGCACACCCAGTTTAGAGAAAAACGTCACGAACGGACTTTGCCCCGCCTGATACGCGCTCCACGGCAATAACATAACCAGCAACACCACGGAGCCGACGTAAAACAGGCCAATACGCCAAATCACACTGTTAATGGCTTTAGGCACCATGGTCTGCGGATCTTTACATTCTCCGGCAGCTGTCCCCACCATTTCAATGGAGGCAAAAGCAAACACTACGCCCTGAATCAACACCAGCGCAGGCAGCAAACCGTGGGGGAAGAAGCCGCCATTATCGGTGATTAAATGAAAGCCAGTGGTGTTGCCATCCAGCGGCTGACCACTACCGAGGAACACTGTACCCACGACCAAAAAGGTCACAATGGCGAGCACTTTAATAAGCGCAAACCAGAACTCCATCTTCGCAAACCATTTCACACCGATCATATTCATGGTGCCAACGATGGTAAGTGCAGCGAGCGCAAAAGACCCACTGCGGCACGCCGCCAAACGCACCCCAGTAATGCATATACAGAGCGACGGCGGTAATATCAACAATCCCCGTCATCGCCCAGTTGATGAAGTACATCCAGCCAGCAACATAAGCGGCTTTCTCACCCAAAAACTCACGGGCATAAGAGACAAAACTGCCACTGGAAGGGCGGTGTAGCACCAGCTCACCCAATGCACGCAGAATAAAAAACGAAAACAAGCCACAAATTAAATAAACCAGTGCCAGTGCTGGACCCGCCATTTGCAGTCGGGCTCCTGCACCTAAAAACAAGCCGGTGCCAATCGCGCCGCCAATGGCGATCATCTGTACCTGGCGATTGCCCATCGCTTTGTGATACCCCTCTTCGTGGGCATTAAGCCAGCGGCGTTTCGCGGCGTGTTGATCTGAAGTGTCGGTGTCGTGTTTACTCATTGCTCTCCCTGATTGCTTTAATGAAAAAGTCATATAAGTTGCCATGAACAATGTTTATTCATCCTGGCGATGATAGTTATCACCATTATTCTTTATGGGTATAAAACTATCGGCGCAGCATCCTACCCGTTATCGATAAACGATGCAAAACATCCCCTTACAATCCTGAAGGGGAATAATACAACTGACGAAAAATGACAAAATCCTTTTTGCTGGTTAACCTGTGTACTGTCCTACACTTAATCTTTAAAAAGATTGTGAGGGGCATATGATTAAGGTGTATGGCGTACCCGGATGGGGCTCTACAATCAGTGAGCTGATGCTAACACTGGCTGATATTCCTTATCAGTTCTTTGATGTCAGTGGTTTTGACCACGAGGGAACTTCACGCGAGTTATTGAAAACCCTGAACCCGTTGTGTCAGATTCCGACACTGGCGCTGGAAAATGACGAGATTATGACGGAGACAGCGGCGATTGCATTGATGGTTCTCGATCGTCGCCCGGACCTTGCGCCACCGGTTGGGCGCGCCGAACGTCAGCAGTTTCAACGGCTATTGGTCTGGCTGGTTGCTAATGTCTATCCAACATTCACTTTCGCCGATTACCCTGAGCGTTGGGCTCCTGACGCACCTGAACAGTTAAAGAAGAATGTTATTGAATATCGAAAATCGCTTTATATCTGGTTGAATTCGCAGCTCACTGCTGAACCTTATGCGTTTGGTGAGCAACTAACGCTGGTGGACTGTTATCTTTGCACTATGCGCACATGGGGGCCTGGGCATGAATGGTTTCAGGATAATGCCACGAATATCAGCGCGATTGCTGATGCTGTATGTCAGTTACCGAAATTACAAGAAGTATTAAAAAGGAATGAAATTATTTGAGTGGGATACCAGAAGATTATGTTATTTATTATTCAGTAACTTTATCCACAATGATGGGCGTAATTAATTAAATTCATGTTATGTTTTTTAATTTATATCACTCTCCCTTTCATTCAGCTTGTCTATTTCATTTCCTCTGAAAAGAAACTAACTATTCACATTGTGCAGATGTTTCAGTTGTTATCACAGGTATTCTATAATCTCAAAATGTTTTTAATGATGGATATGCTCGGAGTTGGAGATGCAATTAATATTAATACAAATAAAAATATCCGGCAGGTATGCTAAAAGGATAAATGGCGTTCTCTGTATTTATTCGCAATTATCTGTAGGACAAATATGGAGAGCTTGATGAGTCAGAGCTAAAACAGCAATTGATTAATAAACATGTTGATTTATTCAAGAAAATGGATGTATTTTAAATATTGATTCTTAATATAACCTAATCAATAGATTATCACGTGAGAGCTGCACATTATTGGAGGGGCAGGGGAAAACACCATTTTGGGAACAATGCATCAGGTACTCTTACCACTGAAGCAAGATCATCCGGGCACCAGGTGGTGGTGCAGTGCTTTGGAAATGGTCCCCTCGGGGGAGTTGTCATTATTTTCTATGCTATTTGCTTATTATATTCATCAGGTGAATTTAATAAATTCCTAATTTGAAATATCCACTATTAAGCCAGTGTTTAACGACGTTAAGATGGCAATGTGCAGATCATGTTATCAGGGTGGGGCGGTAGCGTATATTCCTTATACAAACCATCATTCATTTCAATGATTGTTATTGAATTATTTATTGTTGTGAATAAAAAGACATTATGAATATTGGTTTGACTTTGCATATCAGGTTTTTTATTACTCGCTGTAATGTACGAGCCTGTCGTGAATAACGTCGAGAACCCATCCGTTGCGTTTGTGATTATTTTGTTGACTAAACAGACACCCGTTTCTCTGAAGTAAAATCCCAGACTAAATCATCACATAACCATGACATTTTTCTGATATTCCCCGGTAACGCCAGATGTCGACTCGCTTATCTCATCCGCCCGACATGTTGTACATGCAATATGTGCGGATTATTATTCATTTTCACGGAGGTTGCTATGTCAACCGGATTACGTTTCACGCTGGAAGTGGACGGCCTGCCACCGGACGCGTTTGCGGTGGTTTCCTTTCATCTCACCCAGTCACTCTCTTCACTTTTTTCCCTTGACCTTTCTCTGGTCAGTCAGCAGTTTCTCTCCCTTGAATTTGCGCAGGTGCTGGACAAAATGGCCTACCTGACGGTATGGCAGGGCGATGACGTACAGCGCCGGGTGAAAGGCGTGGTGACCTGGTTTGAACTCGGGGAGAACGACAAAACCAGATGCTGTACAGCATAAAGGTGCGCCCGCCGCTGTGGCGGGCAGGACTGCGTCAGAACTTCCGTATCTTCCAGAACGAGGACATCAGAAGCATCCTCGGCACCATACTGCAGGAAAATGACGTCACGGAGTGGAGTCCGCTGTTCAGCGAGCCGCATCCTTCCCGTGAGTTTTGTGTCCAGTACGGCGAAACCGATTACGATTTCCTGTGCCGGATGGCGGCGGAGGAAGGCATCTTCTTTTATGAGGAGCACGCGCAAAAAAGTACCGACCAGAGCCTGGTCCTGTGCGACACCGTGCGTTATCTGCCGGAGTCCTTTGAGATCCCCTGGAATCCGAACACCCGTACCGAGGTGAGCACCCTATGCATCAGCCAGTTCCTCTACAGCGCACAAATCCACCCATCTTCCGTGGTGACCAAAGACTACACCTTTAAACGACCCGGCTGGGCAGGGCGTTTTGATCAGGAAGGCCAGCACCAGGATTACCAGCGCACACAGTATGAAGTGTATGACTACCCCGGACGTTTCAAGGGTGCCCACGGGCAGAACTTTGCCTGCTGGCAGATGGATGGCTGGCGAAACAACGCAGAAGTGGCGCGCGGAACAAGCCGTTCGCCGGAGATATGGCCGGGACGGCGAATTGCGCTGACGGGGCATCCGCAGGCGAACCTGAACCGGGAATGGCAGGTGGTGGCAAGTGAACTGCACGGCGAGCAGCCGCAGGCGGTGCCGGGACGCAGTGGTTCAGGTACCACGCTGAATAACCACTTTGCGGTAATACCGGCAGACAGAACATGGCGGCCACAGCCGTTGCTGAAACCGCTGGTGGACGGCCCGCAGAGCGCCGTCGTGACGGGACCGGCAGGAGAAGAAATCTTCTGTGATGAACATGGCCGCGTGCGGGTGAAATTTAACTGGGACCGTTATAACCCGTCAAACCAGGACAGTTCATGCTGGATCCGTGTGGCACAGGCGTGGGCAGGCACCGGGTTTGGTAACCTGGCGATACCGCGTGTGGGTCAGGAGGTCATTGTGGACTTCCTCAACGGCGATCCGGACCAGCCGATTATTATGGGGCGCACCTACCACCAGGAAAACCGCACCCCCGGCAGCCTGCCGGGAACAAAGACGCAAATGACCATTCGTTCAAAAACCTATAAGGGCAGCGGGTTTAATGAACTGAAGTTTGACGATGCGACAGGGAAAGAACAGGTCTACATCCACGCGCAGAAGAACATGAACACCGAGGTGCTGAATAACCGCACCACGGATGTGATAAACAACCATGCTGAGACCATCGGCAACAATCAGGTGATTGCGGTTACCAACAATCAGATACAGACGGTGGGCGTTAACCAGATAGAGACGGTGGGCAGTAACCAGATCATTAAAGTGGGCTCTGTTCAGGTGGAAACGATTGGACTTGTTCGTGCGCTGACTGTGGGCGTGGCGTATCAGACGACGGTAGGTGGCATTATGAACACCTCGGTGGCCCTGATGCAGTCCTCGCAGATCGGTTTGCATAAATCGTTGATGGTCGGGCTGGGTTATGACGTCAAAGTCGGAAATAACGTTACCTTCACCGTTGGTAAAACGAAAAAGGATGATACCGGGCAGACCGCGATTTACTCCGCCGGTGAGCATCTGGAACTCTGCTGTGGTAAGGCAAGGCTGGTGCTGACTAAGGACGGACAAATTTTTCTCAACGGCACAAAAATTCATTTGCAGGGTAAGGAGCAGGTTAATGGTGACTCACTGTTGATTAACTGGAACTGTGCAGCCTCGAAATCCCCACCGAAGACCCCTGATGAAAAGCAGGATACGCCGGATATGAGAGAGTACTGATCCCGTACCTGTTCAGTATTCAGTAACAAACAAGCATTAAAAATAAACAGAAGAAGGAATTGAATCATGAGCGGAAAACCAGCCAGGGAAAGATCATCAGAAGTACACTTTTTGTACTAAACAATTCGCATTTTATGTTTAAAAATTGAGATATTCCTCATTACCTGAAGCTGTTTTTTTATTGCTTATACATGATCAAATACTCCTTACATAATTAAGGAGAACAAAATGGAACTTAAAAAATTGATGGAGCATATTTCTATTATCCCCGATTACAGACAAGCCCTGGAAAGTGGAACATAAATTATCGGACATTCTACTGTTGACTATTTGTGCCGTTATTTCTGGTGCAGAAGGCTGGGAAGATATAGAGGATTTTGGGGAAACACATCTCGATTTTTTGAAGCAATATGGTGATTTTGAAAATGGTATTCCTGTTCACGATACCATTGCCAGAGTTGTATCCTGTATCAGTCCTGCAAAATTTCACGAGTGCTTTATTAACTGGATGCGTGACTGCCATTCTTCAGATGATAAAGGCGTCATTGCAATTGATGGAAAAACGCTCCGGCACTCTTATGACAAGAGTCGCCGCAGGGGAGCGATTCATGTCATTAGTGCGTTCTCAACAATGCACAGTCTGGTCATCGGACAGATCAAGACGGATGAGAAATCCAATGAGATTACAGCTATCCCAGAACTTCTTAACATGCTGGATATTAAAGGAAAAATCATCACAACTGATGCGATGGGTTGCCAGAAAGATATTGCAGAGAAGATACAAAAACAGGGAGGTGATTATTTATTCGCTGTAAAAAGGAAATCAGGGGCGGCTTAATAAAGCCTTTGAGGAAAAATTTCCACTGAAAGAATTAAATAATCCAGAGCATGACAGTTACGCAATGAGTGAAAAGAGTCACGGCAGAGAAGAAATCCGTCTTCACATTGTTTGCGATGTCCCTGATGAACTTATTGATTTCACGTTTGAATGGAAAGGTCTGAAGAAATTATGCGTGGCAGTCTCCTTTCGGTCAATAATAGCAGAACAAAAGAAAGAGCCAGAAATGACGGTCAGATATTATATCAGTTCTGCTGATTTAACCGCAGAGAAGTTCGCCACAGCAATCCGAAACCACTGGCACGTGGAGAATAAGCTGCACTGGCGTCTGGACGTGGTAATGAATGAAGACGACTGCAAAATAAGAAGAGGAAACGCCGCAGAATTATTTTCAGGGATACGGCACATCGCTATTAATATTTTAACGAATGATAAGGTATTCAAGGCAGGGTTAAGACGTAAGATGCGAAAAGCTGCCATGGACAGAAACTATCTCGCGTCAGTCCTTGCGGGGAGCGGGCTTTCGTAATCTTTCCCTGTCCTTGTAACCCACCAGTTGGAGAGAAATTCAATAAAACAACACATTATGATCATGATCATGCTGAATGCTTACAGAGAACTGGTTCGAAAGTGCATTGGCATTATCAGACACATAACCAAATTCCCTATCCTGATTGTACATGTAAACTTCAAAAACATGCATTTGGTGACTGTGGAGTTGCACCACCATAAGTTATCAATCTATACTTTAAAATCATAATGGATTCTTATACTTCCATTGTGCTGATTGTATGTGCAGTAGTGAGTATAGATGTCATGAATATTAAATTTTCTCTCGATGTTTAATATTTGGTGAGTATAATCTATAATAGATAAATATGTTTTATGTGGCGATATCAATATGAAAAAACTAGTTGAGAAAGATTTTATCGACCAAATGCATGATAATAAAATGTGGGCAGTTAAATTCAATTTCGATGGGGGGCAGGTATTAATTAAAGATTATCTTGAACTTGATATTGATTATGTTATAAATGTTGATTCCTCCATCGGAGATGGAATCGTGTTTCACATATGCCCTGCAAAGATAATTTTTGAATGCGTTAGTAGCTTTAATATCCAATTGTCTTCCGATACTGAATCGGAAGGCTATTTTAATGCAGATTGCTTATACATCTTGGAAATAAAAAAGAAATTCATTAAAAATAACAAATCGCATTACAGTATAATTTTTTGCAATAATGTTGGGTATATTAAACTTTATGCAGCCAAAGCATCATTATATATTAGTGATGAGGAGGTGTATAAAGTTGGTGATTCTGATTCTATACCTATTGAAAAAAGAATTAAATAATTTAGAAAATAGTGTATCCTGATTAATGAATGTCCATATTATGTTCAGTTGTTTATTGAGGATGCGATCTGCCTCTGAGATAATAAATGAAATGAGCGGCTAGAGATTTTTACACAAAACTATACTGGTCTTTTTGCGATATCTGACATTGTGTAATACATATTCAGCCATGCATTAATTAAAATGTTATCTGTTTAATGTGAGTCCCTGTCTGAAAATAAATAATCCCCCCCCCAGGGAAAGATCATCAGAAGTTCACTTTTTGTACTAAATAATTCGCATTTTATGTTTAAAAATTGAGATATTCCTCATTACCTGAAGCTGTTTTTTATTGCTTATACATGATCAAATACTCCTTACATAATTAAGGAGAACAAAATGGAACTTAAAAATTGATGGAACATATTTCTATTATCCCCGATTACAGACAAGCCTGGAAAGTGGAGCATAAATTATCGGACATTCTACTGTTGACTATTTGTGCCGTTATTTCTGGTGCAGAAGGCTGGGAAGATATAGAGGATTTTGGGGAAACACATCTCGATTTTTTTGAAGCAATATGGTGATTTTGAAAATGGTATTCCTGTTCACGATACCATTGCCAGAGTTGTATCCTGTATCAGTCCTGCAAAATTTCACGAGTGCTTTATTAACTGGATGCGTGACTGCCATTCTTCAGATGATAAAGACGTTATTGCAATTGATGGAAAAACGCTCCGGCACTCTTATGACAAGAGTCGCCGCAGGGGAGCGATTCATGTCATTAGTGCGTTCTCAACAATGCACAGTCTGGTCATCGGACAGATCAGGACGGATGAGAAATCTAATGAGATTACAGCTATCCCTGAACTTCTTTACATGTTGGACATTAAAGGAAAAATCATCACAACTGATGCGATGGGTTGCCAGAAAGATATTGCAGAGAAGATACAAAAACAGGGAGGTGATTATTTATTCGCTGTAAAATGAAACCAGGGGCGGCTAAATAAAGCCTTCGAGGAAAAATTTCCGCTGAAAGAATTAAATAATCCAGAGCATGACAGTTACGCAATGAGTGAAAAGAGTCACGGCAGAGAAGAAATCCGTCTTCACATTGTTTGCGATGTCCCTGATGAACTTATTGATTTCACGTTTGAATGGAAAGGTCTGAAGAAATTATGCGTGGCAGTCTCCTTTCGGTCAATAATAGCAGAACAAAAGAAAGAGCCAGAAATGACGGTCAGATATTATATCAGTTCTGCTGATTTAACCGCAGAGAAGTTCGCCACAGCAATCCGAAACCACTGGCACGTGGAGAATAAGCTGCACTGGCGTCTGGACGTGGTAATGAATGAAGACGACTGCAAAATAAGAAGAGGAAATGCAGCAGAATTATTTTCAGGGATACGGCACATCGCTATTGATATTTTGACGAATGATAAGGTATTCAAGGCAGGGTTAAGACGTAAGATGCGAAAAGCAGTCATGGACAGAAACTATCTGGCGTCAGTCCTTGCGGGGAGCGGGCTTTCGTAATCTTTCCCTGGAGTGGCAAAGAACTGGTGGTGAATAATCCCGTTATTAGCAGACTTTTTAACAATATGATTAAGCTGCATCTTAAGCGTCTCCAGAATGGACTTTTATTGGGGGTAATTACGGATGAAAATTTTTGTGAGGGCAAGAATAACTATAATGGGCGTTAATAAATTGGCAAGCCGGGAACTTGATGTTTTCTTAATGGCATGTTGGCGAAGAATATATTCTGCAAGTTGACGTTTTTGTTGGCGCTTTATTTAAAAGGGTGTAGTACAAACCTGTACAAACTCAAGTAGGCATTATTGCCGTAAAAAAGCATCACCGGACACATAACATTCACAACGTGTGTTAATTTTACTGACATCTTTCAAAAGGAGCACAATCATGCCGCACATAGACATTAAATGTTTTCCACGTGAACTGGACGAACAACAAAAAGCAGCACTTGCTGCAGATATTACCGACGTTATTATTCGCCATCTGAACAGTAAAGACAGTTCGATAAGCATTGCTCTACAGCAGATTCAACCAGAATCATGGCAAGCTATCTGGGACGCCGAAATTGCGCCCCAAATGGAGACGCTGATAAAGAAACCGGTTACAGCATGTAATGCTTAACCTGCCATGTAACACGCTTGCCGCTGGTAACAAACGTGCCAGCGCCTAAATGATGCAACGTATTGAGCTTATCATCATCAAACTGCCAGCGGCCTTCGACAAATACCCGTGCGTCTGCCGCTGCTGATACCACTTCGCCAAACAGCGTGTCGTATTTTTCTTGCGCAGAAGTCGCAGGTAGCAGGCGACACTCCATCCACGCCAGACATTTTTCCTCGACCAGCGGCAAAACCAAGCACCGGACCTTTCACAACCGGAATACCATAGCAGTTAAACTTATCTTCATCACGCCCCGACACACTTCCCACCGCCCACGTCCAGTTAGTCGCCGCAACGCCTGGGATAACGATGCCAAATTTACCGTTACGCTCAATCAACTCCCTGGTCCATGTCGATTTATCTACCACAATCGCCACGCGTGGCGGTTCAAACTCTACGGGCATAGACCAGGCTGCTGCCATAATGTTACGCCGCTGGGATTGCTCATCGAAACTGGTGATCATGACAGTTGGGCCATGATTTAACAGACGGCTGGCATGGTGTAATTCGACGGGAATGAATTGGCTCACGATATCGCCTCGCTATGAAGGGTGTTTTAAAAGCGTAGCTCGTAACGCAATAAGTAACGAAATTAACGGGATTGGCGATTTGCGAACGTGATGCATGTCCGCGATCGCACAAAATAGCCAGTGCGGCGTCTATTCCAGGTTATAAGTTGAGAAAACCACTAAGGGAAACGCCTGATGACGCCCATTCTGAATCACTATTTTGCCCGTATTAACTGGTTGGGAGCTGCTGCGGCCAATATTGATACGCTGCGTGCATTGCACCTGAAACACAATTGCACCATTCCGTTTGAAAATCTCGACGTTTTGCTGCCGAGGGAAATACAGCTTGATGATCAATCGCTGGAAGAGAAACTGGTGATAGCCCGTCGTGGCGGTTACTGTTTTGAGCAGAATGGCGTGTTTGAGCGTGTGTTACGCGAGCTGGGGTTTAACGTTCGCAGCTTGTTAGGGCGCGTAGTGTTATCAAATCCGCCAGCATTACCGCCGCGCACCCATCGTTTGCTGTTGGTGGAACTGGAAGGGGAAAAATGGATTGCTGATGTCGGTTTCGGTGGGCAGACGCTAACCGCGCCGATTCGTTTAATGCCGGATATCATGCAAACCACGCCACACGGAGAGTATCGGTTGTTGCAAGAGGGTGATGATTGGGTGTTGCAGTTTAATCATCATCAGCACTGGCAGTCGATGTACCGTTTTGATCTCTGCGAGCAGCAACAAAGCGATTATGTGATGGGCAATTTCTGGTCGGCGCATTGGCCGCAGTCGCATTTTCGCCATCATTTGCTGATGTGTCGCCATTTGCCGGACGGTGGCAAGCTGACACTGACCAATTTTCATTTTACCCATTATGAAAATGGGCACGCAGTTAAGCAGCGAAATCTACCAGATGTGGCGTCGTTATATGCCGTGATGCAGGAACAGTTTGGTCTGGGCGTAGATGATGCGAAACATGGCTTTACTGTGGATGAGTTAGCGCTGGTGATGGCGGCGTTTGATACGCACCCGGAGGCGGGAAAATAATTTATGTCAGGTTGCCGGATGTGGCGTAAATGCCTAATCCGGCATACATTAGTCCGGTTGTAGGCCTGATAAGCGAAGCGCATCAGGCAACGGTTTCAGAGTTCAATTGCCCATTCGGCATGAAACAAAATCACCGCCGTGCCAGAAATGGTGACTTTCTCCGGTTGGTTATCACGAATTGTCACCGTCACTTCAATCACGCCTTCACGCCCTAATGCGCGCCCCTGATGGCCTTTAACACGCAACACGTTGCCATCGTGTGGCAATACGTTGTGATGTACTAACCATGCACCCATCGGGCCATTGGCATTGCCAGTCACCGGATCTTCCACAATACCAATCGCAGGCGAGAACATGCGACCATCGGTTTCGTTTTTGCCTGGGCGGATCTGGAACGGGAAGAAACCATTGCAGCCAATCTGTTTGCTGATTGTGGTCAGCGCAGCAAGGTCAGGCGAAAGGGCGTCGATATCCACTTCCGGCTTCAGTGGAATCATCACTTTTGAGTGTCCTGTGGTAGCCACCTGGATTGGCAAGCCTTGCAAAATATCGTCTTCAGTGAGATGAAGCGCGTTGATAATCGCTGCACGTGTTTCACCTTTCAGCGGTGGCTCAAAGCCTGGAGTACCTTGTTCCAGCGAAATACGATAATCATCATTTTGCTTTTCGATAGTCACACGATGTTTTCCTGCCAGCGACGTTTGCCAGACGGTGCAATTTCCTAAACCTAACACCTTTGCACGTACATAGTGCGCAGCTACTGTCGCGTGACCACAAATCGGAACTTCAACCGTTGGCGTAAAGTAGCGGATGCGCACATCGCTGTCGTCGCTGTGCAGCAGAAAAGCAGTTTCCGAATGACCTAACTCGCGGGCGATAAGCTGCATTTGCGCTTCGCTAAGATTATCGGCGGGGAAAACAACACCGGCAGAATTGCCGCGAAACGGTTGAGAGGTAAAAGCATCGACGTGGTAAACCTGCGGTTTCATTAATGTTCTCCTGTGGCTGGAGAACTATCATAGCCTGCAAGTGGCCGGAGAGCGAAGAGCTATCCGGCCCGCGAGAGAATTAACGCCGCGAACGCACAATCTGATACCGACGAGTAAAGTACTCAAACGGCGCGCTCCAGACATGCACCAGTCGGGTGAACGGGAAGAGCAGAAAGATGGTCATTCCAAGCACCAGATGAACGCGGAATATAAAGGCGACACCATCAAGATGCGTAGATGCACCGCCCTGGAAAGTGACAATGCTTTGCGCCCAGCCCACCAGCTTCATCATTTCACTGCCGTCCGGATGTTGTGCTGAAAAAGGAATGGTGGTTAACCCAAGAATGCACTGAATTAACAAAATAGCGAGGATCAGGATATCCGCACCAGAAGACGTCGCCCTGATACGCGGATTTGTTAAACGACGCACCAGTAGCCCCGCACCGCCAATCAGCGTCAATACCCCGCATATTCCGCCGAGGATCATCGCCATTAGTTGTTTCGCTGCCACTGGCAAAAACCACGCGTACATCCAGTGCGGCGTTAACATGCCGAACAGGTGCCCGAAGAAAATCCCCAAAATGCCGATATGGAACAGATTCGACCACAGCACCATACCACGTTTATCCAGCATCTGGCTGGAGGCGGCGCGCCAGGTATACTGCCCGTAATCGTAGCGCAGCCAGCTTCCAAGGATAAAAACCGTGCCACACAAGTACGGGTAGATATCGTAAAAAAAGACGTTCAGATACTGAATCATTTCCCACCTCCCGCACTGATGTCGACATACTGCGGCGCGACATCCTGGCTAAAGCGTCGCTGATATTGATTAAGCGGCGAGCTGTCACACGCCGTGGCGTTATCTTCAATAAACTTCACCTGTTCTTCTTCCCACACCGCATCCAGCGCCTGGCGGGTGTCGTCACGCTCTTCACTGCGAATCTGTTTTGTGACGCTGTCACTTGACAGAGGGCTTCCTGCCAGTTGCAACAGGGTGTCAAATAACGCGTACCACGGTGCCTCGCGTTGTTTTAAGCGTCCGCCAAGCAGGGCGAGGATCGGCGCAACGTTGAGCAAGCCTTCTTTCGCCTGATCGTCCGGCAGTACGCTTAAGTACTCCAGATACAGCGGCAGATAATCGGGCAGTTCTCGACAATCCAACTGCAGACCGACCTTTTCATACTCCGCCAGCAGGTCCACCATTGCCTGGCCGCGATCGCGGGACTCGGCATGAACATGTTCGAACAGCAGCAGCGATGTGGTACGTCCACGGTCAAACACTTCGCACCATTCGGCCTGTTTATCCAGCAGCGGCGCGTTAAGCAGGTTGCGGGTAAAATCCGTAAGCATCGGTGCGTCGCGGCGGATCAACGCCAGCGCGTCCTCCTTACATTCCCACAACAGCTCGTCCGGATACTCCATCAACAGGCCGATCACTTTGAGGATCTGCATTATTCGCCCTCCGCTTTGTCGCGCACTTCGGTGATGTTGATGGCATCGATACGGCTACTGTTGAACAGGTTGAATTTGCTGTCCGAGCCGTGGCAACCGTCGCCAAAGGTAAAACCGCAGCCGTTGCGTTCTGCGAAGGCATCGCCCGCCATTTCCCGATGGCTTGTCGGGATGACAAAACGGTCTTCATAGTTGGCAATGGCGAGGTAACGATACATCTCTTCGACCTGGGCGACGCTCAGACCTACTTCGTCGATGGCACGAGTATCAGTAACGCCTTCCACGGTTTGTGAACGCATATAGTGGCGCATCGCCATCATCCGTTTCAGCGCCCGCAGTACCGGACCGGTATCACCGGCACTCAACATATTGGCGAGATATTGCACCGGAATACGCAGGCTTTCGATGGCGGGCAGCACGCCTTCGCTTTTCGGCAAACCTCCCGCATCAGCGTAGGACTGAATCGGTGACAGCGGCGGAACGTACCAGACCATCGGCAGAGTGCGGTATTCAGGGTGCAGCGGTAGCGCCAGTTTCCAGTCCATTGCCATTTTGTAGACTGGCGAACGCTGGGCAGCGTCAATCACGTTTTGTGGAATACCTTGTTTCAGGGCTTCCTCGATCACCGAGGGATCGTGCGGATCGAGGAACACTTCGCACTGGCGTTCATAGAGGTCAACTTCGCGCTCGGTGCTCGCCGCTTCCTCGATGCGGTCGGCGTCGTAAAGCAGCACGCCCAGATATCGGATGCGACCCACGCAGGTTTCTGAGCACACGGTGGGTTGGCCTGACTCAATTCGTGGGTAACAGAAGATGCATTTTTCTGACTTGCCGCTTTTCCAGTTGAAGTAGATTTTTTTGTACGGACAACCGCTAATGCACAAACGCCAGCCACGGCATTTATCCTGATCAATCAGCACAATGCCGTCTTCTTCACGTTTGTAGATAGCACCGCTTGGGCAGGTCGCCACGCAGCTGGGATTGAGGCAGTGTTCGCACAGGCGCGGCAGGTACATCATGAACGTGTTTTCAAACTGCCCGTACATCTCCTTTTGCATGGCCTCGAAGTTGCGGTCGCGGGCGCGTTTTTCAAATTCGCCGCCCAACAATTCTTCCCAGTTTGGCCCCCAGATCACTTTGTCCATCCGTTTGCCGTCAATCAGTGAACGCGGGCGCGCAGTAGGAATATGTTTACCTTCTGGCGCGCTATGCAAATGTTCGTAGTCGAAGGTGAAAGGTTCGTAGTAATCATCAATCTGCGGCACCACCGGGTTGGCGAAGATTTTGGTAATCACGCCCATCTTGCTGCCCAGACGCGGGCGGATCTTGCCATTCACATCACGCACCCAGCCGCCTTGCCACTCTTCCTGATCTTCCCAGTTTTTCGGATAACCAATGCCCGGTTTGGTTTCGACGTTGTTAAACCATGCGTACTCCATGCCTTCGCGTCTGGTCCAGACGTTTTTACAGGTCACCGAACAGGTATGGCAGCCGATACATTTATCGAGGTTAAGCACCATGCCGACTTGCGAACGTATTTTCATTTTTTCGCCTCCTGAACCTGATCGCGACCTTCATCATCCAGCCAGTTAACGTTCTTCATCTTGCGGATCATGATGAATTCGTCGCGGTTCGAGCCGACGGTGCCGTAGTAGTTAAAGCCCCAGGCCAGCTGCGCGTAACCGCCAATCATATGCGTTGGTTTCGGACAAACGCGGGTGACCGAGTTATGAATGCCGCCGCGCATGCCAGTTACTTCCGAACCAGGAATATTCATAATGCGTTCCTGGGCGTGATACATCATGGTCATGCCCGGCGGTACACGTTGGCTGACCACCGCGCGGGCCGTCAGCGCGCCGTTGGCGTTAAACACTTCCACCCAGTCGTTATCGACAATGGTCAGTTCACGGGCATCGGTTTCGCTGATCCAGACAATTGGTCCACCGCGAGAGAGCGTCAGCATTAGCAGGTTTTCACTGTAGGTTGAGTGAATGCCCCATTTCTGGTGCGGCGTCAGGAAGTTAAGTGCTTTTTCCGGGAAGCCGTTTGGCGGTATCTGGCGCATTTCACTGACGCTACGGGTGTCGATAGGCGGGCGATAAGCCACCAGGCTTTCACCAAAAGCACGCATCCACGGATGATCCTGATAGAGCTGCTGGCGTCCCGACAGCGTGCGCCACGGAATTAACTCATGAACGTTGGTGTATCCCGCGTTATAGGAAACGTGATCGCTTTCCAGACCGGACCATGTGGGGCTGGAGATAATTTTACGTGGCTGCGCCTGAATATCGCGAAAGCGAATCTTCTCGTCCTCTTTGTGCAGCGCCAGATGGGTATGTTCGCGTCCGGTGATCTCGCCCAGCGCCTGCCACGCTTTGACTGCAACATGACCGTTGGTTTCCGGTGCCAGCGCCAGAATCACTTCTGATGCGTCAATGGCGGTGTCAATCAGCGGACGCCCCTGTGCCGGGCCTTCACGCTTGGTGTAGTTGAGTTTGCCGAGGAAATCGATTTCATCCTGGGTATTCCACGAAATCCCTTTACCGCCGTTGCCAAGTTTGTCCATCAATGGCCCGAGCGAGGTAAAGCGTTCATAGGTAGCAGGGTAGTCGCGTTCCACCGCCACAATATTGGGCGCGGTTTTACCCGGGATCAGATCGCATTCGCCTTTGCGCCAGTCGAGCACTTCACACGGCTGGGAGAGTTCTGCCGGAGAGTCATGTAGCAGTGGTTGTAATACCACGTCGGTTTCTTTGCCAAGATGACCCACGCACAGTTGCGAAAATGCTTTGGCGATACCTTTGTAGATTTCCCAGTCGCTGCGTGATTCCCACGCCGGATCGACCGCCGCAGAAAGCGGATGAATAAACGGATGCATATCCGAGGTGTTCATATCGTCTTTTTCGTACCAGGTGGCGGTGGGCAGAACGATATCGGAGAACAGGCAGGTACTGGACATACGGAAGTCGAGCGTCACCAGCAGGTCGAGCTTGCCTTCAATCGCCGCAGTTTGCCACTCGACTTCTTCCGGTTTGATCCCGTCGCTGGCACCGAGTTCCTCGCCCTGAATCCCGCTTTCGGTCCCCAGCAGATACTTCTGCATATACTCGTGGCCTTTGCCGGAGGAACCAAGCAGGTTAGAACGCCAGACAAACAAATTACGCGGATGATTGCTGCCGCTATCGGGTTGTTCGCAGGCCATACGTAAATCGCCCGATTTCAGCGCCTGGGCGGTGAATTCTGTGGGAGATAATCCGGCCTTGTCGGCTTCAGCTTTAATCCCGAGCGGATTACGCCCCAACTGCGGCGCAGAAGGTAGCCAGCCCATACGTTCGGCGCGAACGTTGAAATCAATCAGATGACCGCTGTACTTACTGGCATCGGCCAGCGGTGAAAGTAACTCCTGAGCAGAGACTTTTTCATAGCGCCATTGGCTGGAATGATTGTAGAAAAACGAGGTGCTGTTCATCTGGCGCGGTGGTCGGTTCCAGTCGAGCGCAAAGGCCAGTGGCAACCAGCCGGTTTGCGGGCGCAGTTTTTCCTGACCGACATAGTGTGCCCAGCCGCCACCGCTTTGCCCGACACAACCGCAGAAGATCAGCATGTTGATCATCCCACGGTAATTCATGTCCATGTGGTACCAGTGGTTAACACCTGCGCCGAGGATAATCATCGAGCGCCCATGCGTTTTATGGGCAGTATCGGCAAATTCACGAGCGATGGTTTCAATATACTGGCGCGGCACACCGGTAATTTGCTCACCCCAGGCTGGGGTGTACGGTTTGATTTCAGCGTAATCTTTCGCGCTGTTTTCATCTTCCAGCCCGCGATCGAGGCCATAATTCGCCAGTACCAAATCATAAACGCTGACCACCGGACAGGTGTTGCCATCGGCTAATGTCAGGTTTTTAACGGGCAATTGGCGCACCAGGACCGGATTGTGTTTTACGCTACGAAAATGCGGATTTTCAATGCCGCCAAAGTAGGGGAAGGCCACGCCTGCAACGGCATCATGTTGACCGAGCAGAGTTAACGACAATTCGGTTTCCGTACCGGCGGCAATGGATTCCAGATTCCATTTGCCTTTTTCTCCCCAGCGAAAACCAATCGAACCGTTCGGCACCACCAGTTCACCTGCGGTATTAACCGCCACGGTTTTCCACTGCGGATTATTGCTTTCGCCCAGTCCATCCACCAGGTCAGATGCGCGGACCATGCGCCCGGGAACGTAGCTGCCGTCGTCGCGAGGTTCCAGCATTACCAGCATCGGCATGTCGCTGTAGCGGCGGCAGTAGTTGATAAAATAATCGCTGGGATTATCGAGATGAAACTCTTTTAAAATGACATGGCCCATTGCCATTGCCAGTGGCACTATCAGTGCCTTGTTTTGGTGCCAGCCACTGGTCGCACAATTTGGCACTTCAGAGTAGTCAGGGGTAATGGCGATGGTTTTAGTGCCTTTGTAGCGTACTTCGGTAAAGAAATGGGCGTCCGGCGTACGTGTCTGCGGTACGTTAGACCCCCAGGCGATGATGTAACTGGAGTTATACCAGTCGGCAGATTCCGGCACGTCGGTTTGTTCGCCCCAGGTCATCGGCGAGGCGGGCGGCAGGTCGCAATACCAGTCGTAGAAGCTTAAACAGGTGCCACCTAACAGCGACAGATAACGTGTTCCGGCGGCGTAAGAAACCATCGACATCGCCGGGATCGGCGAGAAACCGGCAACGCGATCCGGGCCGTAAGTTTTGATGGTCCAGACGTTAGCAGCGGCAATCAGCTGGTTTAGCTCCTGCCAGTTGGAGCGGATAAAGCCGCCGCGTCCACGTACTTGTTTGTAGCTCAGGCACTTTTGCGGATCGTTCATAATCGATGCCCACGCCAGTACCGGATCGCTGTGTTGCTTGAGGGCTTCGCGCCACAGTTCAATCAGTCGTTTACGAATGAGCGGGTATTTCAGACGGTTAGCGCTGTAGAGATACCAGGAGTAACTTGCGCCACGCGGGCAGCCGCGAGGTTCATGATTGGGCAGGTCAGGGCGAGTGCGCGGGTAGTCGGTCTGTTGGATTTCCCAGGTCACCAGACCATTTTTAACGTAGATTTTCCAGCTACAGGAGCCTGTACAGTTAACACCGTGGGTGGAACGCACGATTTTGTCGAACTGCCAACGCTGGCGATAGCTGTCCTCCCAGTCGCGGTTGCTATGCATCACCTGTCCGTGACCATCGGCAAAGGTTTCGCCCTTTTGTTTGAAGTAGCGAAAGCGATCCAAAAGTTTACTCATGACATAACTCCTGCTCCAGGAATGAATTGGGATCTGATGCCTTGTCGGACGCGACACGGTTGTAGCCTGATAAGACGTGTCAGGCATCGATCTCTTATTTTTGGCTGAACTTCCGCCGACCATAAACCAGCCAGGTCAGTAGCACGCAAACGATGTAGAAGATTAAAAACACTTTCATCGCGCCCACCGGAGAGCCGGTCATATTGAGCGACATGCCAAACGCCTGCGGAATAAAAAAGCCGCCCACTGCGCCAATGGCTGAGATAAAGCCCAGAGCGGCTGCCGTTTCGGTGACGGCTTCTCTTTGAGCTTGCTCATCACTACCGCCTTTCATCTTCACCCGATAAATGGTTATCTGGCGAAAGATGACGGCGATCATCTGGAAAGTAGAACCACTTCCCAGACCCGCGGTCAGAAACAGCCCCATAAATACGGCGTAAAATGCGATGAAATTACCGGAGCCTGTGCCCGGTAAGGTAAGAACAGCAGGGCGCTGAAAATCGCCATAAAAATGAAGTTGATCAACGTCACCCGCACGCCGCCGAATTTATCGGAAATAGCACCACCAACCGATCGCGCGATGGCACCGATAAATGGGCCAAAGAACGCCAGGCGCAGAATATTCACATCCGGGAACTGGGTTTTTGCCAGCATGGCAAAACCCGCAGAAAAACCGATAAACGAACCGAAGGTGGCAAGATAAAGCAGGCTCAGTAGCCAGAGATGCAGGCGTTGTAAGACAGGGAGCTGGTCGGCAATTGAGGCGCGTGAACTGGCGATATCATTCATCCCTGACCAGGCGGCGATCGTGGCAATCGCCAGTAATGGCACCCAAATCCATGCGGCATTCGCCAGCGACATCACCGAACCGTCAGCCTGCGGTACGCCATTGACGCCGAGAAAGGCAAATACGGGTACAAAAATGACCAGCGGTGCAACCAGCTGCATCACACTTACACCTAAGTTTCCTAATCCGCCATTAATCCCAAGTGCGCTCCCTTGTTTGGCTTTTGGGAAGAAGAAACTGATATTGCCCATGCTCGAAGCAAAGTTCGCACCTGCAAAACCGCATAGCAAAGCGATAACGATAAATATCCCAAAAGGAGTATTCGGATTCTGCACGGCAATTCCGAGCCAGACGCAAGGAATAATCAGGATTGCAGTACTAAAAACCGTCCATCGGCGTCCACCGAATATAGGCACCATAAAGGAGTAGGGGACACGCAATAATGCGCCAGAAACGGAGGGTAATGCGGTTAATAAAAAGAGTTGATCGGTAGTGAAATTAAAACCGATTTTATTGAGATTAACAGTAACTGCGCTAAATAGCATCCAGACACAGAAGGCAAGAAGTAGACAACTGACTGATATCCAGAGGTTTCTTCGTGCAATATGCTTTCCTTTATTTTCCCAGAAGGCCGGATTTTCTGGTTTCCAGTCGCGTAAAAGATAACGACTATTTTTCTCATTTTGCAGTGCCATATTGTTCCTCACATGCACACATTGGTAATGAAAAAAGACAAAACAGGAGGTAAGGCGCAATAGCCAGTTATTAGAATTAAGGATGAATCAGGTGAAGTGCTGATTAGAAGAATAGATAAGAAAGCGTAACTGCGGAGGCAGAATGTGGATTAAACAGACAGATATGTGTTACTAAATGTAACCATCAAACGGGGGTTAATCTTTGAACGTATGTCATGTTTCAACCCTTCAGATCGTGAATCTAAAGGGTTGCATATTAACTATATTCTCAACAAGACCAGACAATTATAGAATTAGTGATGATTTATTCACTGAAAAGGCCATGAGCTGGAGGAAAACGATCTGCCCAGAAAGTCTATCGGTTCCTCTCTTATCGCCTCATTGTAATAATCGTTATTACAGTAAGTATTGTTTATTTCATCTAATGTCATATTTTTAGTTTTTATATTCATCTGATTTACAACTTCTTCTGTTTTATAAGTGTGTATATTATATGGGGTATATGCTTCTTTAATAGTATAGTGAAACAATTCGTTATCCACATCTACTCCGTCAGAGTGAACTTCAAATGCACCAGGCAGAAAGAATTGCCAGGCCAGTATTAAGCTTAAGTGCTGGGGAAAATAAATTAAATAACATGAGCTGCATAGTAGGGCAATTGTTCTTCCCAGAAACATTTAAAAAATTTAAGTTTTTGCTCTGTTTTATTATGGGGAATAAAGTTCCAATATCGGAGGTATTCTTAGTGTCAATGCGGGTTATTTTATTATTGTCCAGCCTTAAACTTTTGATAGATGAAAGATAAGTCAGAAATGAAGGTTTATTTTTCCAACTGATTGTTCGCAGCGTTTAATGTCTGAACATTGCAGAAGTTGCTAAAGAATATTTTAATTCCAGAAAGCAAGTTGTTGTTGATAAGTAACGTATTCAAGTTGGGAAATAAGGCATTATGTAAACTTGTTAGTTTATTATTGGATAAATCCAGAAGTAAGAGTTCATCTTTATTTCCTGCAACAATATCAGTTAATTGATTGTGGCTGAGATTCAGGTACTGCAGCCTTTCGCAACATTCTAATTGCACAAACTCTAGTTGATTATGTGCCGCACTAAAATAAGTAATTGATGAAAGCCTATCTATATCAATATTTCTGAGAGAATTATTATTCATAGATATATGTGTAATGCTTACATTTCTGCCTTGAGGAAAATTTATTGACTCAAGAGCATTACTATTCAGACTAAGCTTTACGAGTCTATCGTAGGTGGTTGTATCAAAATGTGTGAGTTGGTTATTATCAAGATTGATAGAGGTGAAGTTTTGCAGCCCTGGTGGTTGGGTAGTTAAATTAAGTCCTGATAAATCAATATCATTCTGTTTCGACAAAAAAAGCACAATTTATCCTTTTAGCGGCTTCGTTTCGGCATTCCGGACGATGGATTTCACCTGTAAGTATGCGTTCTGCTTTCCATTGATTTAATTCGAGCATCCAGTTAAGTTCATTTTTTCTGGATGTTGCTGTATGGATTGTGGATTTATTTTATTAAATATTGAAGGGAATTTCATAACTGCTCCGTAGTAATGCTTTATTTTAATGATTTATTACCCTTGATAAATCAGGATGTGTTTTATAACTCTGTTGTAAAGGATTGGCTTAACCAATTATTGGATGTTGGACCAAAACCTAAGGAAGGTTTATCCTCATTATGAATATAATAACAGACGGTGTGCCCGTTGGGTCCTTTTTTAGCCCCCGAGTGTGAGGGTAGAGAAGAGGAATTTGACTTATAGTCACCAACCCCGTACGTGCGATGCATAGGCAGAATGGCTTTTAGTTCTGCGTCAGAAAATATTGTTTCTTCTTCTATTAAAGCGTACTCTCTGGAATAATATTTTGATCTATAACGAATAGACATTGAGTCATTGTCTTTTTATATGATTTCCTTCGGAATTCTCGCTTACTTCTACAAGATGTTCATCGCTGGTATCGATATTTGTAATTGCCAGGTTATAAGATAAATCAATGGTCACTTCATTAGTGTCATCAATTATATTTCTTACTGCAGTCCAGTACTGCATTTGGGCAAGTGGATCATTGTTGATGCCGTTAACTAATACATGCCAAAGATGTTTTGATGATATTAATTGATCAATGTCATCTGTTGGCAATAAATTGTTATTGCTTAAGTTTAAATATTCCAGTTTTGTAGTGGTTTTCGCGTTTAAATGTGCAATATGGTTGTCGTTTAAAGTGATTTTCTCCACTATGGGGTGATTGTGTAATATAAGGTCATTGATCATGTTGTGATGGGCACTTAACTCAATCAGAGATTCTTGCCGGGAAAGATCCAGCGATGCTAGCTTGTTATAATCAAGATTAAGAAATTTCAGTTTATAACTATCAGAAATATTAATTTTTGTCAGGTTGTTATTTTGCGCTTCCAGGTTAACCAATGAAAGCTGATTTTTTAAATCCAAATTTTCCAGATTGTTGTGATCAATATAAATATTTTCCAGTTTTGATTGATTTGGAAAGGTTATCGTTTTAATTTTATTAAAGCTGAGGTTGATATTGACGAGGCTGGCATTGTCAGTAAAGTCAAGACAAGTGAGACAATTGTTTTCCAGATTTAACGTGTTAACTGTCGAGGGGATAGGGGGTAACTCCCTCAAATCAAGATATGACAAATCAAGAGATGCCATGTTCGAATTGTAAGCTTCTTTAATTCGCTCCACGGCAATTGCTCTTTCTTCACCATTATTAAGCGACTTATTACCCCATTGTGCCAGTCGTTCACAAAAATTGCTGGAGATGGTTTCTTTGTTAGGTAATGCGTTATTTAATTGATAACTGGCATTATTTTTTACACAAGCTGTATTACAATATTGGTCATAATCACTCATCAATAAATATTATAGTAAGATGTCCCCGTTGAGGGTATGGAATAATATTAATTGAGGTGAATGACCAGAAATATCAAAAATTGCTCATTTTTACTTAAGGAGTCATACAGCAGCACTTAAATCAAAAACCAGCCCAGAGAAGGGCTGGTCAGGAGAGGATGTTAGAACTGATAGGTAATTCCCGTTGCGACGATGTTATCGGTGCGAATATCTACGGCACGGGTAAAGTCGCTTTCATCAATCAGGTTGATTTTATAATCAACATAGGTCGACATATTTTTGTTGAAGAAATACGTCGCACCAACGTCGATATACTCAATCATGTCCTGGTCGCCGTAGCGGCCCAGATCTCTGCCTTTCGATTTCAGGTAAGCGAGTGATGGGCGCAAGCCGAAGTCGAATTGATATTGTGTCACTACTTCAAAACTTTGTGCTTTGTTAGAGATATAACCATCGCCATAGGTGGTCATGTTTAATGTTTCAGCGTAATTAGCTGCAAAGTAGATGTTGTTGGCATCATATTTTATACCTGTAGCCCACAGTTCTGCATTCTTACCGGAGGCATTGAGAGGATTAGCAGCGGCTCTTTCCTGCGCATTTGTCCGATCGGATTTGGTATACACCGCACCGATACCAAAGCCATCATAAACATAAGTTGAGGAGATACCGAAACCGTCACCATTGGCACGCGTATAGTCAGCACCATAAAGATGACCATTGTCAGTGCGTTCATTTTTGCCTTGATATTGCGCGGCAAAGTTCAGACCTTCAATTAAGCCGAAGAAATCGTAGTTGCGATAGGTTGCCACACCGGTAGTACGGTATGTCATGAAGACATCTTTCTGACTCCAGGTATCGCCACCAAATTCTGGCAACATATCGGTCCATGAACCAATGTCATAGCCGACACCGTAGTTACGACCATAGTCCAGAGAGCCAAATTCACTAATTTTTAAACCTGCATAGGCCAGACGGGTCTTGTTACCGCGCGAGCCGTTGGCTTCATCGTTATAGCCTTTAAAATCATATTCCCAGTGACCAAAACCAATCATTTGATCATTGATTTGCGTTTCTCCTTTAAAGCCGAGACGGGCATAAGTTTTATCACCATCGTCACGCTTATCATCAGTAAAATAACGTAGAGCGGTAACCTTGCCATAAAGGTCGAGTTTATTACCATCCTTGTTATAGACTTCGGCAGCGTGTGCTACGTTCGCAGCTAACAAACCAGTTACAACCACCGCAACTATTTTTAATTTCATTTAACAGAATCCTTTTAATTATCGTTAAACGTATTTTCTAAACGAATTTTAAACGACGTCATTTATAAATGACATACTGTTTTTAAAATGGAATGGTGATTAAACACAATGAGAAAAATAGATGAAATAATATTATTTATCGATATGTGATCGAAGTCGAAATGAAATATAAGGTGAACTACTGGTATTTGAAATTTATTTTTTATATTGTCGGAATTTATCTGATTAACTGCCGGGCCGTAGACCCGACAATTATTTTAGCCACGACGTGTCGCCAGCCAGCAGAGCAGGGAACCGCCGCAGACCATTAGCGCGCCTTGCCAGAACGAGAACGACAGCGGGGCGCTGAGCAGCACGGCTGCAAGCGCTGAGGAAAGGACGGGCGTAAAATACGAACCTACCGCCATAATGGTGACGTTGCCATGTAATATACCGACGTTCCATGCAGCATAAGCAAATCCTAAGGTAAATGCCGCAGAGATGAGTTTAATCATGACTGGCGTGCTAAATACCATTTCTGGTTGTGGCGTGAGAAAATAGTAAACCCACAGACTTGCTCCCGTTAGCAGGACAAAAACGGTAATTCCGTTAAATCCGCGTGCATATTTATTCGTTACTGTGCAATAGGCTGCCCAGATAAACGCACCAATAAACGCCAGGAAATAACTCAATGGGCTGGTGGTGATATTATTGATGATTTCATCATAATGTAACCCATTGTCACCACCTAACACCCAGCAGACGCCAACCAGGGCTAATAATAATCCTGGTACAATCAGCCAGTTGGTTTTCTGACCATTAAACAGAATGGCAAAGAGAATTGTCAGGCTGGGCCAGATAGTTCACCATACCCACTTCAATCGCCTGATGACGGGTCGCCGCATATCCTAAGGAAAGCGCCAGACAGATTTCATAGCTGACGAATAACAGACACCCGGCGAGTAAATAGCCTTTCGGGATCTGCCGAATACGCGGAAATCCAACCGTGAAGATTAACAGCAGCCCGCTTAATGAATAGATAGCAGCTGCGCCGCCGACCGGGCCGAGCCCCTCACTGACACCGCGAATCAATCCTACCATCGTGCTCCACAGGACGATCGCTATTAGCCCTATGAGCGTTGCTTTTTGTCGTGTCATGCTCGCTGTTTTGTCTCTCTTGCCGTTAAAAATTAAGCTGAATTTTATAGCATTTTTTTAACTGGCCTGTCAGGCAGTGGTGCGTTTTTCTACCGCTATTGAGGTAGGTCAATTTGCGCAGGCGGATTATTTTGTGGCAAACACGTGTTCTTTTGATTTCGCGCAAAAAGATTCAGAATTTTACTGTTAGTTTCCTCGCGCAGTAATACCCCTGAAAAAAGAGGAAAGCAATGGACGTCAGTCGCAGACAATTTTTAAAATCTGCGCGGGCGGTATGGCTGGAACAACAGTAGCGGCATTGGGCTTTGCCCCAAAGCAAGCACTGGCTCAGGCGCGAAACTACAAATTATTACGCGCTAAAGAGATCCGTAACACCTGCACATACTGTTCCGTAGGTTGCGGGCTATTGATGTATAGCCTGGGTGATGGCGCGAAAAACGCCAGAGAAGCGATTTATCACATTGAAGGTGACCCGGATCATCCGGTAAGCCGTGGTGCGCTGTGCCCGAAAGGGGCCGGTTTGCTGGATTACGTCAACAGCGAAAACCGTCTGCGCTACCCGGAATATCGTGCGCCAGGTTCTGATAAATGGCAGCGCATTAGCTGGGATGAAGCATTCTCCCGTATTGCGAAGCTGATGAAAGCTGACCGTGACGCTAACTTTATTGAAAAGAACGAGCAGGGCGTAACGGTAAACCGTTGGCTTTCTACCGGTATGCTGTGTGCCTCCGGTGCCAGCAACGAAACCGGGATGCTGACTCAAAAATTTGCCCGCTCCCTCGGGATGCTGGCGGTAGACAACCAGGCGCGCGTCTGACACGGACCAACGGTAGCAAGTCTTGCTCCAACATTTGGTCGCGGTGCGATGACCAACCACTGGGTGGATATCAAAAACGCTAACGTCGTAATGGTGATGGGTGGTAACGCTGCTGAAGCACATCCCGTCGGTTTCCGCTGGGCGATGGAAGCGAAAAACAACAACGATGCAACCTTGATCGTTGTCGATCCCCGTTTTACGCGTACCGCTTCTGTGGCGGATATTTACGCACCTATTCGTTCCGGTACGGACATTACGTTCCTGTCTGGCGTTTTGCGCTACCTGATCGAAAACAACAAAATCAACGCCGAATACGTTAAGCATTACACCAACGCCAGCCTGCTGGTGCGTGATGATTTTGCTTTCGAAGATGGCCTGTTCAGCGGTTATGACGCTGAAAAACGCCAGTACGATAAATCGTCCTGGAACTATCAGTTCGATGAAAACGGCTATGCGAAACGCGATGAAACACTGACTCATCCGCGCTGTGTGTGGAACTTGCTGAAAGCGCACGTTTCCCGCTACACGCCGGACGTAGTAGAAAACATCTGCGGTACGCCAAAAGCCGACTTCCTGAAAGTGTGTGAAGTGCTGGCCTCCACCAGCGCACCGGATCGCACAACCACCTTCCTGTACGCGCTGGGCTGGACGCAGCACACCGTGGGTGCGCAGAACATCCGTACTATGGCGATGATCCAGCTGCTGCTCGGTAACATGGGTATGGTAGCCGGTGGCGGCGTGAACGCATTGCGTGGTCACTCCAACATTCAGGGCCTGACCGACTTAGGTCTGCTCTCAACCAGCCTGCCGGGTTATCTGACGCTGCCGTCAGAAAAACAGGTTGATTTGCAGTCGTATCTGGAAGCGAATACGCCGAAAGCGACGCTGGCTGATCAGGTGAACTACTGGAGCAACTATCCGAAGTTCTTCGTTAGCCTGATGAAATCTTTCTACGGCGATGCCGCGCAAAAAGAGAACAACTGGGGCTACGACTGGCTGCCGAAGTGGGACCAGGCCTATGACGTTATCAAGTATTTCAACATGATGGATAAAGGCAATGTCACAGGCTACCTCTGCCAGGGCTTTAACCCGGTGGCGTCTTTCCCGGACAAAAACAAAGTGGTGAGCTGCCTGAGCAAGCTGAAATACATGGTGGTTATCGATCCGCTGGTCACGGAAACCTCTAATTTCTGGCAGAACCACGGCGAAATGAATGATGTGGATCCGACGGCGATCCAAACCGAAGTTTTCCGTCTGCCTTCCACCTGCTTTGCTGAAGAAGATGGTTCTATCGCTAACTCCGGTCGCTGGTTGCAGTGGCACTGGAAAGGTCAGGACGCGCCGGGCGAAGCGCGTAACGACGGCGAAATTCTGGCGGGTATCTACCATCATCTGCGCGAGTTGTACCAGAGCCGAAGGTGGTAAAGGCGTAGAACCGCTGATGAAGATGAGCTGGAACTACAAGCAGCCGCACGAACCGCAATCTGACGAAGTAGCTAAAGAGAACAACGGCTACGCGCTGGAAGATCTCTATGATGCCAATGGCGTGCTGATTGCGAAGAAAGGTCAGTTGCTGAGTAGCTTTGCGCATCTGCGTGATGACGGGTACAACCGCATCGTCTTGCTGGATCTACACCGGTAGCTGGACAGAGCAGGGCAACCAGATGGCTAACCGCGATAACTCCGACCCATCTGGTCTGGGGGAATACGCTGGGATGGGCCTGGGCGTGGCCAGCTCAACCGTCGCGTACTCTACAACCGTGCTTCGGCGGATATCAACGGTAAACCGTGGGATCCGAAACGGATGCTGATCCAGTGGAACGGCAGCAAGTGGACGGGTAACGATATTCCGGACTTCGGCAATGCCGCGCCAGGTACACCAACCGGACCGTTTATCATGCAGCCGGAAGGGATGGGACGCCTGTTTGCCATCAACAAAATGGCGGAAGGTCCGTTCCCGGAACACTACGAGCCAATCGAAACGCCGCTGGGCACTAACCCGCTGCATCCGAACGTGGTGTCTAACCCGGTCGTTCGTCTGTATGAACAAGACGCGCTGCGGATGGGTAAAAAGAGCAGTTCCCGTATGTGGGTACGACCTATCGTCTGACCGAGCACTTCCACACATGGACCAAGCACGCGTTGCTCAACGCAATTGCTCAGCCGGAACAGTTTGTGGAAATCAGCGAAACGCTGGCGGCGGCGAAAGGCATTAATAATGGCGATCGTGTCACTGTCTCAAGCAAGCGTGGCTTTATCCGCGCGGTGGCGGTGGTAACGCGCCGTCTGAAACCGCTGAATGTAAACGGTCAGCAGGTTGAAACGGTGGGTATTCCAATCCACTGGGGCTTTGAGGGTGTCGCGCGTAAAGGTTATATCGCTAACACTCTGACGCCGAATGTCGGTGATGCAAACTCGCAAACGCCGGAATATAAAGCGTTCTTAGTCAACATCGAGAAGGCGTAAGGGGGCGAACAGATGGCTATGGAAACGCAGGACATTATCAAAAGGTCCGCAACTAACTCCATCACGCCGCCTTCGCAGGTGCGTGATTACAAAGCAGAAGTCGCAAAACTTATCGACGTTTCCACCTGTATCGGCTGTAAAGCCTGTCAGGTGGCGTGTTCGGAGTGGAACGACATCCGTGATGAAGTGGGGCACTGCGTCGGGGTTTACGATAACCCCGCCGATCTGAGCGCCAAGTCCTGACTGTGATGCGCTTTAGCGAAACCGAACAGAACGGCAAGCTGGAGTGGCTGATCCGTAAAGACGGCTGTATGCACTGTGAAGATCCGGGCTGCCTGAAGGCGTGCCCGTCTGCTGGTGCAATCATTCAGTACGCTAACGGGATTGTCGATTTCCAGTCGGAAAACTGCATCGGCTGTGGTTACTGCATTGCCGGGTGTCCGTTTAATATTCCGCGCCTCAACAAAGAGGATAACCGGGTATATAAATGCACGCTCTGCGTCGATCGCGTCAGCGTCGGCCAGGAACCAGCTTGTGTGAAAACCTGTCCGACCGGGGCTATCCACTTCGGCACCAAGAAGGAGATGCTGGAGCTGGCGGAACAGCGCGTGGCGAAACTGAAAGCGCGTGGTTACGAACATGCTGGCGTCTACAACCCGGAAGGGGTCGGTGGTACGCACGTCATGTACGTGTTGCATCACGCCGATCAGCCGGAGCTGTATCACGGTCTGCCGAAAGATCCGAAGATCGACACATCGGTGAACTTGTGGAAAGGCGCGTTGAAACCGCTGGCAGCGGCTGGCTTTATCGCCACTTTGCCGGGTTGATTTTCCACTACATCGGTATTGGCCCGAATAAGGAAGTGGACGATGACGAGGAGGAGCATCATGAGTAAGTCGAAAATGATTGTGCGCACCAAGTTTATTGATCGCGCCTGTCACTGGACCGTGGTGATTTGCTTCTTCCTGGTGGCGCTGTCCGGGATTTCGTTCTTCTTCCCGACGCTGCAATGGCTGACGCAAACCTTCGGTACGCCGCAGATGGGACGCATTTTTTGCACCGTTCTTCGGCATTGCGATTTTCGTCGCGCTGATGTTTATGTTTGTGCGTTTTGTGCATCACAACATCCCGGATAAGAAAGATATTCCGTGGCTGTTGAACATTGTCGAAGTATTAAAAGGCAATGAGCACAAAGTGGCGGATGTTGGTAAGTACAACGCCGGGCAGAAGATGATGTTCTGGTCGATCATGAGCATGATTTTCGTGCTGCTGGTGACCGGGGTGATTATCTGGCGTCCGTACTTTGCGCAGTACTTCCCGATGCAGGTTGTTCGCTACAGCCTGCTGATTCACGCGGCTGCGGGTATCATCCTGATCCACGCCATCCTGATCCATATGTATATGGCATTCTGGGTGAAAGGATCGATTAAAGGGATGATCGAAGGAAGGTGAGCCGTCGCTGGGCGAAGAAACACCATCCGCGCTGGTATCGTGAAATCGAGAAGGCAGAAGCGAAAAAAGAGAGTGAAGAAGGGATATAATCTCTTTTTGAACTTTAAGCTGAAAATGGCGCTTTAAGAAGCGCCATTTTTTTATTGCGTAACCAGACGGCGCAGTCGCGACACATCCACCGTTTTTCAGCCTCTGCCGGCTCCGGCGTTTTGCAGATTCAGCCACATTTGCGGCGAACTGCCGATCACCACGGAAAGTTTAATTGCCATTTCTGGCGTCAAAGCTGCTTTTCCGGTCAGCAATCGGCTTGCCGTTGAGGGAGCAATTTCCATTGCTCTGGCAAACTCGCGCAGGCTGACATTAAGTTCGTCCAGTGATTCCTGAATAATGTCTCCTGGGCGGGGATGATTGCCATTTTTTCATCAGTGTCTTTACTCTCAGTAGCGTTCCTTCACCAGGGAACACTATCATTATTGTTCCTTCCTACGCAACAATAATCCATTTAGCCATTTCATGTTGGAGAGTGTGCGATGCTGCGACCCGAACATGGCAGTCGCAGCAAAGGCCTCTTAGCGGCGGAAATCAATCGCCATACGGCCACGGATTTTGCCTTCTTCCATCTCAGTAAAGATTGTGTTGATGTCCGTTAACGGACGCAGGGCGACCTTCGGTACCACTTTGCCTTCGGCGGCAAACTGGAAGGCTTCAGTTAAATCCTGGCGCGTGCCGACCAGCGAACCGACCACTTCAATACCATCCAGCACAAGGCGTGGGATATCCAGGCTCATAGACTCCGGCGGCAGACCGACTGCCACAACACGCCCGCCTGCACGGACAGCATCAACTGCCGAGTTAAACGCAGCTTTAGCTACCGCTGTCACCACCGCAGCGTGAGCGCCACCGGTTTTTCCTGCACAATTTTGGCGGCGTCTTCGGTGCGTGAGTTAATCGCTAAATCAGCGCCCATTTCGGTTGCCAGTTTTAACTGCTCATCATTGACATCAATGGCGATCACTTTGGCGTTAAAGACATTCTTCGCGTATTGCAGGGCGAGGTTACCCAGACCGCCAAGACCGTAGATAGCAATCCACTGCCCTGGACGAATTTTTGACAGCTTAACGGCTTTGTAGGTGGTGACCCCCGCACAGGTAATGCTGCTGGCCGCCGCCGAGTCCAGGCCATCTGGCACTTTTACCGCGTAATCGGCGACCACGATGCACTCTTCCGCCATCCGCCATCAACGCTGTATCCGGCATTTTTTACTGAACGGCAGAGCGTTTCGTTACCACTGTTACAGTATTCGCAATGACCGCATCCTTCATAGAACCACGCCACGCTGGCACGATCGCCTGGTTTTAATGAAGTGACACCTGGGCCAACTTCTGCCACCACACCAATACCTTCGTGTCCCAGAATCACGCCGGTTTTGTCACCAAAATCGCCATTCTTAACATGAAGATCGGTATGACATACACCACAACACTCCATTTTCAGCAGGGCTTCGCCATGTTTCAGTGAGCGCAGTGTTTTATCCGTAACGTCAACATGATGATCCTTCGTAACAACTGCAGCCTTCATAGTTCCTCCTTTTCGGATGATGTTCTGCATAGCAGGTGAGGCAAATGAGATTTATTCGCCACTACCCAGTATGGATGAGATCTGAAAAAGGGAGAGGGAAATTGCCCGGTAGCCTTCACTACCGGGCGCAGGCTTAGATGGAGGTACGGCGGTAGTCGCGGTATTCGGCTTGCCAGAAATTATCATCAATGGCCTGTTGCAGAGCTTCGGCGGACGTTTTCACCGCCATGCCTTGCTGCTGGGCCATTTTGCCAACCGCAAACGCAATTGCGCGGGAGACTTTCTGTATATCTTTCAGTTCCGGTAGTACCAGACCTTCGCCGTTCAGGACCAGCGGCGAATACTGAGCAAGCGTTTCACTTGCCGACATCAGCATTTCATCGGTGATACGTGACGCGCCGGAAGCAATAACACCCAGCCCGATGCCCGGGAAAAATAAAGGCGTTATTACACTGGGCGATAGGGTAGATTTTATCTTTCCATACCACTGGATTAAATGGACTGCCAGTGGCGACCAGCGCGTTTCCTTCAGTCCAGGCGATAATGTCCTGCGGTGTTGCTTCGACGCGTGAAGTCGGGTTAGACAGCGGCATAACGATCGGACGCGGACAGTGTTTGTGCATCTCACGGATGATCTCTTCCGTAAACAGCCCGGTCTGTCCTGAGACGCCAATCAGAATATCTGGTTTTACATTGCGCACCACATCCAGCAGTGACAGCACATCGCTGTCGGTATCCCAGTCGCTGAGGTTTTCGCGTTTCTGCACCAGTTTGGTCTGGAAAGGCAGCAGGTTCGGCATCTTGTCGGTCAGCAGGCCAAAGCGATCGACCATAAAGACTTTCTGCCGCGCCGCTTCCTCGCTTAATCCTTCGCGCTGGGTCTGGGCGATGATCATTTCGGCAATCCCGCACCCCGCAGAGCCTGCGCCGAGGAAGACAATCTTTTTCTCGCTCAGTTGACCACCCGCCGCGCGGCTGGCTGCGATCAGTGTGCCGACCGTTACCGCCGCGGTGCCCTGAATGTCATCGTTAAAAGAACAAATTTCATTGCGATAGCGGTTAAGTAACGGCATCGCATTTTTTTGTGCGAAGTCTTCAAACTGCAACAGTACGTCCGGCCAAGCGTTGTTTCACAGCTGGATAAATTCATCAACGAATTCATAGTATTCGTCGTCAGTGATACGCGGATGGCGCGAGCCCATATACAGCGGGTCGTTAAGCAGCTGTTGGTTGTTCGTCCCGACATCCAGCACCACCGGAAGGGTATACGCCGGGCTGATGCCGCCACATGCGGTATAGAGTGACAGTTTACCGATCGGAATGCCCATCCCGCCGATGCCCTGGTCACCAAGCCCCAGAATACGTTCGCCGTCAGTCACCACAATCACTTTGATATTATGGTTTGGTACGTTTTGCAGAATATCGTCCATATTGTGGCGGTTCTGGTAAGAGATAAACACACCGCGTGAACGGCGGTAGATCTCAGAAAAACGCTCACAGGCTGCGCCGACGGTTGGGGTGTAAATGACTGGCATCATCTCATCAAGATGATTGTTTACCAGACGGTAGAAGAGGGTTTCGTTAGTGTCCTGGATGTTACGCAGGTAGATGTGTTTGTCGATTTCGGTTTTGAATCCCTGATACTGGATCCATGCTCGTTCCGCTTGTTCTTCGATGGTTTCGACCACTTCCGGCAGTAACCCCAGCAGGTTGAAGTTACGGCGTTCTTCCATGCTGAAGGCGCTGCCTTTATTCAACAACGGAAATTCCAGCAATACAGGGCCAGCGTAAGGGATATAAAGCGAACGCTGTTTTTTGTTTTTGGTTCCATGTCACTCACTCTTTTTTGAATATCCATCCCTGGCACGCTTTTATCGTCTTTGCTTTTACCGCCAAGGGCGTCGGCCCCAAGTATAAAGCAGATAAAAAAAAAACACCATTGCGCAGGCAATGGTGTTTAATCGTCATTGAGGACTGATGGTTATGAATTACTTTTCAGCGGGGCGTTTTCTGCCGGTTGGGTTATTTACCACGCTGGATTTGTCACCTTCGGTAACTATTTTGCGCTGGTTAGATATTTTATGGTCCAGTCCAAGAATATGACGTGCCTGCCGGTTCGATTTCATTTTAACTCCTCAATCCTGTTGCTAGTTTTAAGGACAACATCGCCGTAGCGAAGAAACACGTGCTAAACCCCTAAATTAGGTTGCCGATCAAGCATAGCACCTTAAAGTGTAGGGTGCTGGCACTGACCACATAATTGATCGTTTGCTGGTAGATATCACTGAGGATGTCGTTATCAGAAGCTTCCACCCATTTGGTCAGCTCCATGAGAATGTCATCTTCAGTGACAACACCGTGCTCTGCCCGAAGGCCTTGCTCAATGGCATTAACCAGAGCGGGTTCTGCTGTTGAATTTTCTGCCTGATAATAAGTAAACATAGTGATTCTCCGTGTCTGTGTATTTATGGTGTCTGCTACGGATCGCAGATTTATAAAGCACATTCAGCATGGCAAATATTTGCCGCTTCGTTGTTAAGATTAGTCCTGGTTGATAATTTTTATATTTTAACCCCATGATATTGATAGGTATTATTATTGTGGTGAGTTGAATGATATTGATGCAATATCTCTTGATATATATATTCCCGGTAATCTATTGTGGGAATTTAATTTAAGTGCAGAAGTAATATTTTCGCCGGATTTTATTCGGAATAACCTGCTTATCCTCGTGCGGTTTCTCACGTAGTCTATAATTTCCTTTTAAGCCCACAGGAGAGCAACAATGACAATCCATAAGAAAGGTCAGGCACACTGGGAAGGCGATATCAAACGCGGGAAGGGAACTGTATCCACCGAGAGCGGCGTGCTGAACCAACAGCCGTATGGATTTAACACGCGTTTTGAAGGCGAAAAGGAACCAACCCTGAAGAACTGATTGGCGCAGCGCATGCCGCATGTTTCTCAATGGCGCTTTCATTAATGCTGGGGGAAGCGGGATTCACGCCAACATCGATTGATACCACCGCCGATGTGTCGCTGGATAAAGTGGATGCCGGTTTTGCGATTACTAAAATCGCACTGAAGAGCGAAGTTGCGGTGCCGGGTATTGATGCCTCTACTTTTGACGGCATTATCCAGAAAGCAAAAGCAGGATGCCCGGTTTCTCAGGTACTGAAAGCGGAAATTACGCTGGATTACCAGTTGAAATCGTAAAGCATTGCCGGATGACGCGTCAGGCGCGCGATTGCCTGATGCGTTGTTAGCGTCTCTACAGCGCCCGCCAGCACCGGATCTCACGTCCGTCCTCCCTTATTGTTAATGATTGCCGGACTTTACACCCGTGGGTTGCCAGAGGGCAACGTTCACGGAAAAAACAGCCTTGTGGCAACGTGCGGTTTCCTGGTAGATCCGTTTTACGTAATGCCCATTCTTCCTCCAGCGGTTTATCAATGGCGGGGAGGGAATCCAGCAATAATCGGGTGTATGGATGTGCCGGAGCTGTCAGCACCTGTTGCGCGTCTCCTAGTTCCACAATCTGTCCGAGATACATCACCGCCACCCGATCGCTCATATGACGTATCACCGAGACATTGTGTGAAATCAGCACATAAGTCAGCCCGCGATTTTCCTGTAGCGTTACCAGTAAATTGAGGATCTGCGCCTGCACGGAGATATCCAGCGCCGAGGTTGGTTCATCAAGCACAATCACGTCAGGCTGCGAAGAGAGTGCTCTGGCAATGGCGATACGTTGCCGCTGCCCGCCTGAGAACGCATGGGGCAAGCGGTCGAGATACTCCGGACGAATACCCACCTGCACAGCCAGCTCCTCTGCCAACGCTCGCCGCTGTTGTTCACTACTACGCTTAGCAATCCAGAGCGGTTCCGTGATGATGCGCCACACCGGTAAGCGCGGATTAAGCGAAGAGAGCGGGTCCTGAAACACCATCTGCATAATGCGTTGTGATCCTGAACGGATGTACTGCCCGTGGCTCGGTTGCAGCATACCCATTAAAAGCTGTGCGAGGGTGCTTTTGCCGCAACCTGACTCACCGACGATCCCTAAGGTTTCACCACGACGGATCTGTAAATCAATACCATTGATGGCATGAACATGTTCCGTAGTTTTACCAAGCCAGTTTTTACGGGCCGGGAAATTGATATGGACGTCGCGTAACGTTAATAACGTGTCAGACACTAATGACCTCCTGCTGAGGATACCAACAGGCGCAGCGGTGGTTGTTGTCACCACACGCTGTTAGCGCCGGGACGTTTTCACACTGCGCACCTGCCGCATAGCAACGATCGCGAAAAGCGCAGCCGTCAGGCAAATGGGTGAGGTTTGGTACCGTCCCTGGAATGGCGGGTAATGGCTGGCGCGGTATTCCATGTTCCGGTGCGCATTGCAGCAAACCAATGGTATACGGATGCCGGGGATGATGGATAACGTCTGCCGTCACGCCGCTTTCAATCACGCTTCCGGCATACATCACGTAAACGCTATCGCACAGTTGCGACACCACGGCCATATCATGGCTGATGAACAGTACCGCAGTTCCACTGGCGCGGGCTTTATGTTTAAGCAGACGCAGTACCTGCAACTGTACCGTGACGTCCAGCGCCGTAGTCGGTTCGTCGGCAATAATCAATTGCGGCTCGCAGGAGAATGCCAGCGCAATCATTACCCGCTGGCGCATACCACCTGAAAGCTCAAACGGATAGCGCGACATAACTTCCACGGCATCCGGGATTTGCATCTCTTCCAGCAGGGCAATCGCTTTAGCTCTGGCTTCCCGACGACTTATTGGTTGATGATGGCGGATCACGTCCATCATCTGAAGACCTATTCGACGTGTCGGATTGAGGGCGGTCATCGGTTCCTGAAAGATCATCGCCACTCGTGCGCCGCGCCACTGACGAAGCTGCTTTTCCCGAGCGTTAAGAACATCTTCTCCCAGCAGTGAAATATGTCCCCGATGTACGCAATAACTGCCCGTCGGTAGCAGACGCATAATCAACATTGCAGTGACTGATTTACCCGAGCCGGATTCTCCCACCAGACCGACAATTTCACCGCGGTTGATTTTCAATGACACATTGTTGAGCGCGTGAACGTCGCCGTTAAAACCGGGGAAACTCAAATGCAGTTGTTGAATGTCCAGAACGGGTTGGGTCATGACTGCTTTCCTCCTGCTTTCGGGTCAAGCAGATCGCGAATACCATCGCCAAAGAGATTAAACCCGACGGCGGTAAGCAAAATCGCTGCCCCCGGAAATGCGCAATACCACCATTGATCGAGCACATAGTTGCGACCATTCGCCACCATCGCCCCCATTCAGCACTCGGTTGTTGAGCACCAAGGCCAATAAATCCCAACGTGGCGGCCATTAAAATCGCGCTACCGATATCCAGCGATGCCTGCACAATCAGCGGCGGCAGGGAGTTACGTAAAATATGCCAGTTGATCAGATGCCAACGCGACGCACCAAAGGTTTTCGCCGCCTGAACATAGGTATACTGGCGAACAACTAATGTTTGCCCCCGCGCCAGGCGCACATAAAAGGGAATTCGCACAATAGCAATCGCCAGCATGGCGTTAAACAAACTCGGCCCGAGAGCGGCTGCCAGTGCCATTGTCAGTACCAGCGAAGGAATCGACAGCATAATGTCCATGATGCGCATGATAATCGCGTCTGCGCGTCCGCCAAGCACACCGGATAGACACCCGAGTAGCGACCCCATCATACCTGTAATGGCGACCACCACTAATCCGGCGAGAATTGATTGCTGACTGCCGACCAGTACGCGGCTGAACAGATCGCGTCCCACTTCATCGGTGCCAAACCAGTGCGCCGCAGAAGGCGGCAAAAGGCGGGCGGTTAAATCAATGGCGTTGGGATCATGCGTCGCCAGCCACGGTGAAAAAATCATCATCAATAGCATTAATACAATGATGACTGCGCCGGTCACGGTGAGCGGGCTGCCTTTCAGCATCGATACCAGTTTTGCACCGTTAAATCGCGTTTGTTTTTGTGGGCGTACGGCGGACGTTTCCTCGCTTAGCATCATTCACCACCTCCACGTCCGATACGCGGATCAATCCACAAATAGAGCAAATCCACCACCAGGTTCACCAGCACATAAGCAAATGAAACCGACGGCAAAGCCCATCACTGCCGGGAAGTCGAGCGCCTGTATTGATGTTACTACCCATGCACCCATTCCGGGCCGGCAAAAACGGTTTCGGTGAGCACTGCGCCATACAACAAATCGCCCAGCGCCAGTCCCAATACGGTAATCGAGGGGATCAACGCATTGGGTAGCGCATAACATAAAACGATATACCAGCCGGGCAAGCCGCTGGCCCGGGCGGTACGAATGTAATCTTCACTCAATTGTTCCAGCATAGCTGAGCGGATCTGGCGGGCGACAATCCCCAGGTGAACGAACGCCAGCGTTAATGCCGGTAAGATAAGATGTTGCAACGCATTGAAGAAGACCTCACCGTTGCCTTCAAGCAGCGCATCGAGCAGATAAAAGCCGGTAACGTGCGTTGGTGGATCCAGCCAGTCATCAAGCCTTCCGCCGCCGGGAAGAATTTGCAGATGACCATAAAACAGCACAATGACGCCCAGCCCAAGCCAGAACGCAGGTGTGGAGATTCCGGTAATGGCCATTATTCGCACCAGATGATCCAGCCAGCGATTTCGCCAGACTGCAGAGAGTATGCCCAACGGGATGCCAATCAGGAGTGCCAGCAGCAGCGCGCAAAATGCCAGTTCCAGCGTCGCCGGGAAAAATATACGCAACTCTTCCAGCACCGGACGCCCGGTACGAATGGATGTTCCCGGTCACCCTGAAACAGATCGCTGACGTAGCGGTAAAACTGTACGTACAGTGGCTGGTCAGCCCCAGTTGCTGGCGAATATTTTCCACGATAGCATCGCTGGCGCGGTCACCGCCAGTAACCGCGCCGGATCGCCGGGATCAGGTGCGAGATAATAAACGTAATCACGCAGACGCCCGCCACCACGAGCACCAGCCCCCAGCAGCGTTGGCGTAAAATACTCCAGAAGGTCACGTTATTTACTCATAGTATTGATATTGAAGACCTGTTCCAGCATGGGATTGAACACAAAGCCTTTCACCTCTTTGTTCATCGCCAGTTGATAGTTTTTCTGGAACAGGTACACATAAGCAGCGTCATCAATGACGATTTTCTGTGCCTGCTGGTAGTCCCGGGTACGCTGCGTCTGGTCGGTGGTCGCTAGCGCATTGCGCAGTAACTTATCGACCTCACTGTTTTCATAGAACGAGCGGTTACCCGGCAGACCTTTTTTGTCGGACTCAAACCAGTAATTCATAAACATATACGGGTCGGCAAAATCCGGACTCCAGTTGCCAATCGCGATGTCGTAATCACCTTTACCCACTCTGTCGCGCATGGTGGCGTTCGCCAGCTTTTCCAGCTTCACATTGATGCCCAGCTTGTTGAGACTGGATTGTGTCGCCAGAGCAATAGGCTCCCAGTTCGGATCATTATCAGAATAGAGAAACGTCAGGCTGGTGGGTTTGCTCGTCACTTTATCCCATTCGGCTTTGGCTTTCGTTTCGTCATGGTTGTATTGCATTGCCGTCGCATCGTATCCCCACATGCCTTCCGGAATCGGGCCGCGCATTTGTTTTCCGTTACCACTCAGAATGCCGTTAACCATACCCTGATAATCGGTAGACCGAGGAAATGGCCCGACGCAGATCCGCCTGATTAAGTGGCGCTTTGCTGTTATTCAGATACAGATAGGTGACGCGCAGTGACGGATACTCTGCCACGTTGACTTTGTTTTCCTGCTTCAGGGCGTTGAGTTGATCCACCGGCAGCGCATCGGCAATGTCAATGTCGCCACGGGAGAGCTGCAGGCGACGGGAAGCACTTTCACCGATAATTTTTACCGATACCCGTTTGAAATTCGGTTTATTGCCGGGGTAATGCGGATTTGGCACCAGAACTAATTGCTGACCTTTTTGCCAGCTTTTCAGCATAAACGGTCCGGAGCCAGCGGTATTTTGCGCGAGGAAACCACGGGCATCATCCGCCGCATGCTCCTTTAAGACCGCCGGATTGATAATGGATGCACCGTCATTCGCCAGCGTGTAGAGGAACGGTGCGAATGGCTGGCTAAGGGTAAACTTCACCGTATGTTCGTCGGGAGCATCAATCTTTAAATCTTTGGGAAATGCTTCTGCTGGCCCCTGACCGATTTTTAGTAACCGCTCAAAAGAGAGTTTTACTGCTTCGGCAGTGACGGGTGTGCCATCGGCAAATTTAGCGTCGTTCTTCAGGGTGAACGTCCACTCTTTTTGATCGTCAGACGCTTTCCAGCTACTCGCCAGATCGCCTTCAACGTCGGTTGAGCCTTTATCACCGTCCGTTTTGTACTGAACCAGTCGCTGATAAGACGGGTAGGTCACTGTCCAGTCGTTATTATCAATTGTCACCGCTGGGTCGAGGGTTTGGGGTCGGCAGCTTTACCGATCACCAGCATATCTTTCGGTACGGCGGCGTGCGCAACCGGCATTGTTGTGGCAAGGACGATCGCGAGCAATGTAGACGAAACGATATCGATCTCTTCATGACAGTTTCTGATTAACTGGCGTGCTGTGTGCGGGGATATAAAAACAGGTGAATTGATCAAGAAGTGGGTAACTCGCTGCTGCGGGGTAATTCGAAGTGCCACCATTCGCTCGGGATACCGACAAAGCCACCGCCAGTCATAATCGCATTCAGCAACAGCCGATTGCGCTGAGCAGCTGGCGGGACGGAAGGGTGATAAGCATGGGAACGTTCGTGCATTTCATCGAACTCTGCACCCATATCCAGTATGTTCCCGTGCTCATCACGAAGCGTCAGGTCGATCGCCGTGCCACGGCTGTGATTAGAACCGACCGCCACATCAACAACATATTGCGGGTCTGGGCAGGCTTGCCACAACATCGCCTGTGCTTGTTGTGGGCGATACGCATCGTAAATCACCAGTTGTAAGCCTGACAGCTGGGCGATACTGATACTTTTCGCCAGCGCGGTAATCGCATCCTTGTGTAACAGACAACGCGCTTGCTGATAAATAGCTTTGCCTGTGATGTTATCAGCGCAGGCGTATTTCAATTCGATCTCCAGATCAGGGAAGATCACGGCTAAATCAACCAGTTCGGTGGTATCCGACATAAACGGTTCCTGTATAAGACAAAAATTGCTGCGCTTTCCGCTTATGCAGATCTCATGCCACGCCGGGATAAGCGCCAGAATGCTGGCTTAAAGTTATATTTTTTAACTTTTGATCAACATTTGTGCAGCGTAGTGCAGTTTTGGTGCAAGAGGGAAGTTAAGGAAGGAATCTCCCGGAATCGTAGCTGAAATCACAGTATTTAAGTGACAGTGTCACGTTAAAGGAAAACCCGCGAGTGCGGGCGAGAGGAATTTGTCAGATTTTCAGCGGTAACACACTGCTCATCCAGCCTGGAATTTCTTCGGCGGGTAGGGGGCGGGAAAAGAAATATCCCTGAATAACGCGACAGTGGATCTTGCGTAGCATCTCAAATTGCTCTTTGGTTTCGACGCCTTCCGCCACGACGGTTAAATTAAGGCTTTGCCCAATGCTGGTAATGGCTTCAAGTAAGGCAAGGATGCGTTTTCCGTCAGACAACGATCGACAAAACTTTTGTCAATTTTGATTTCCGTTACCGGAAGACTGACTAAGCGGGATAATCCGGAAAAGCCCGTGCCAAAATCATCTACCGATAAGCCCACGCCCATATCGCGCAGGATCTGAATGCGCTTAAAGATTTCGGTATCGTGTTCCATCATCATGCTTTCCGTGATTTCTACCGTCAGCTGGTGGCCGTCAATACCCCATGGCTTGCATTGCATCAGACACCTGATTAGGCAGCTGATTACTGCGAAAGTGCAGCGCCGACAAGTTCACGGATAACGCCGGGATATGAATATTCTGGCTACGCCATTCTGCTAACTGACGGCAAGCTTCCGCGATGACCCAGCGTCCAATATTTTCGATTTCACCGATCTCTTCTGCGAGAGGAATAAACCGTGAAGGGGGCACATGACCATGCAGGGGATCGTGCCAGCGAGCAAGGGCTTCGATGCCGTACAGTTCACCCGTTTCTGCGAAGATTTGTGGCTGGTAAACCAGTTTCAGTTGGTTATTGCTAATTGCTTCTTTCAGCGCCGCGCCTAAAACCAAACGCTCTTTTACCATTTCGTTCATCGCCGGGCTGAAGAACTGCCAGCCGTTACCGCCATTTTTGCGAATAAAATCCATTGCATTGTGAGCAGTGGAGAGCAGGTAATCGCGGTTTTTACCCACGTCGTAGCTGATGCCAATGCTCAAGGTGAGCGGGAATGGTTTATCGTCAATCATTATCGGCTTGCTGACCACATTCCGTAGCTCATCGGCGATCTGCGTAATGTTACTGACGTCGTTTTCGAGGCTCACGAGGACAAACTGCGTACCTTCGATACGACAGAGATATTGATCCGGTTTGAGTTTTTCACGAAAGCGATTGACCACTTCCAGCAATGCCTGATCGGCCCACGCATAGCCAAGGCTATCAATCACATCCTGAATATGGTCAACACCGATGATATACACCACTGGAGAGACGGCTTTGTCGACCAGTCATCGAGGTAATTGTGCAGGTTATTGCGATTTGGCAGACCGGTCATCGGATCAAATTGGATGAGTTGTTCAATATGCTGACGGCTTTTTTCCTGTTCCAGCGCCAGCGCGGCCATATGCTGGCTGATATCTGCCACGCGTTCGATAAAGGCGCTGGTTTCTGCTCCTGACGAGGTTTTAATTTGCAGGATCCCCGCCGGCGCGCCATCACGCTGACGAATGGTCGCTGACCAGCTTTGCGCATTTTGAACTTCTGTACCGTGCGAAGATGACGCCCAGTGTATCGGCATCCCGTTGCGCAGCGCGTACAGCGAAACACATGCGATTCGTTGAGTACAGATTCGATGTTACGACAAATGATTTCCCCATTTCATGAAATGGCGGGCTGCTGCACATGGCGGCGAGAATATTGCCTTCAAGCTGGCGGATTTGCCGTTCTTCGGTGATATCCGAGAAGGTCATTACCAGGTTCTGCAGATGCGCGAGCACGTCATAAACCGGGCTGATAGAGGCTTTAATCCAGATTTTTTCACCGGTGCGCGTCAATAGCAGAAATTCGTCCTGATCGCGGGCGGTTTTCCATAGCAACTGTTGTAAACGAATGCGGTTATCGGCAGGGAATTCAGGAATGTTCAGGAGTGTATCGGGCTGCATACCGCTGGCTTCGCTAATGCAGTAACCAAACATTTCGGTAAATGCGCGATTGCACTGCACAATATGGCGTTCCGGATCGAGGACAATCACCGGTCGGTCGAGATGGTCAACGGCAATAATCAATTGTCGGGTCTGTTCTTTTTGCGCCATTTCTACGCTGGCATCCCGTACCAGCGCCAGGTAATAAATTTTACCCTCGGCGCTCACTTTCGATAGCGCAAAACGGGTCCAGATTTTACTGCCGTCTTTTTTCTCCAGCTGCAGCTCCCGACTCATCCCCTCGACGCGCGCTTTACCGCCTTCACGGTTATGACGAATATATTCAGGATGCGCAGGACGCAAATCCCGCGGAATCAGTATATCAATGTTATTGCCAATGACTTCTTCACGTTTGTACCCCCGAGAGCTTCTCTGCGGCGGGGTTGAAAAACATCACTTCATCATTTTCGTTAATTAACACCGCACCCATCATATTTTGCTCAAGGGCGGGGAAAAAATGCCATCGGCGGCATTATCCGCATCGGTTAGCTTCATAATTACCTCTGCATCCTGACGCATCTAAAGACTGGCTTTCCAGAGTTCAACACGGTTTCTACCTCGTCTTTTGGCGATATACAGAGCTTCATCGGCTATTTGAATGAGGCGCTCATAGTCAGGATGACCATTAAACATGGCGGCACCGATGGAAAGTGAGAGGGCAATATCCTCGCCGTTTGCGGCTTTCAGTTTGGTTTTCTCCACCCGACTGCGAATACGTTCTGCGGTACGTAACGTTTCGTTTTCCGAAGCTTCAGTCAAAACAATGATAAATTCATCGCCACCGTAGCGGAAAACATAATCACTACTGCGGACGTTGTCATAAAAGGCCTGAGAGACTTTACGCAGAATTTCATCGCCAGTGTTATGGCCCCACGTATCGTTGATCTCTTTGAATTTATCAACGTCAATAATCAGCACTGACAGCGGTGTACCGGTCCGGTTGGCATGGGCAATTTCGCGTTTGAAGATCGTCGGCAGGAAACGACGGTTAAGTAATTTCGTCAGGACATCCATACCGACTTCGTGGCGCGATACTTCTTCAAACAATTCACGCAGCAAGGTAATAATTTGCGATACGGTATTTCTTATCTGTAATAAAAATTTCACCCGTAAACTTCTGTTATTCAAATTCCTGGTGTTACGCATGGTTTGATTGAAAATACCGTCGAAATCCTGAATCAGACGGGAGATATGGCCCACTTCGGCAATGCCGCTAAAATAATGTCGACCTTTATGGTTAAACCACAGGCCAAAATCAGCCTGGCTTAAAGGCAAACTACTGCCTAAATCAGAATCCAGCAGGACTTTATAGATAATATCTATTTCCCATGAAAGTATTGAGGCTATTTGCCGTTCTTTTTCTTCTTCGGCATTTTCCAGTAACGAGAAGATACGATAGTTTTCATCTTCCTTTGAGGCACTACTGTCACTAAAGGTAAACGCGCGGGTCATCACTTCCATAGCGATATCAATACTGTTAATAGAGAAATGGTAGACCTGAAGTTTTTCTGCGGCGGAATAATCCGAAGAGAAGATGACCGGATAGAGGATTTTTTTCAGCACCCGAAACCCCATCTCGACAATTTCTACCGGAATTCCTATGCGGGCATGCACTTCCGCGACGGTATGCTGGATTTGTATTAGCCTTTCGACATCGTCAACCTGGGCAGAAAGCACGTTAATAATCCAGCGTTCCATCGCACTTTTCAACTGCCGCTCAACTTGTTCATTACTCAAGAATTCTTCGGCATGTGGGTCGATACGGACAATTCGATAAAACTCAATACTCAGATAATGAGCATGCGCAACGGCAATTTCCGCGGCTTTAGCACGAATGAGCGGATCTGCTTGTTCGACAAGCCCGGTCCACTCATCTTTCATTCTTTTAAAATACATCTCCATAATTCACACCCTTATAAGGCTGGGAAAGCAGACGGAATCAAAACGAAACGCAACGTGCGAGATCGACTAACTGCACCATACTCTCCTGAAATATGAAGATATACTGAAAACAAATAAGCGACTTAGGACAGTTTCAATCTACGCTACTGTTCTTCAGAAGAGTATAGCCCATCGTAATTATTTTTCGGTGACAGCGAATATCGTATGTTTTTTCATGTTCATACATTTTTTATTAGGGATTTATGACTGTTTAACTAAGTGTGGTTAATTGCGTAGTTAATTTGACTTAAGTAAGCATGATTACTAGTGGGATATTTCAAGAGGGTAACAAGCCGGGGGGAAAGCACCGGCTTGTTACAAAGTAAGAATGGGAGTTTAACTGCCCCAACGACTTTGCAGATAGCTGACCGCTTGTTGAGTCTGTGGCTTATTCAGATAGTCCTCACGGAACAAGATTGTGCCGCTAATTTCTGGCACGGCATCGTTAAGATCGAGCTGCTTTTTCAGTTCCGGTACGCCGCCGTTAATCATCCAGTCTGGCTCTATCTTTGAAGGTTCACCCACTTTATAGAAGGCGATACCGATATACAGGCGGGTCCTGGTCGGTTTAACGACATCCGCCCACCATTTTGCCAACACGTCATAACGTGCGGCACTCCGTGAGAACGGCCAGTAAATTTGGGGAGCAATGTAATCCAGCAACCCTTGTTCCACCCATCGACGGGTATCAGCGTAGGATTCGTCATAGGCTGCCGCGCCTCGGGTATCGGAACCGAGCGGATCGTGTGATCGGTTACGCCACACGCCTGCCGGGCTAACGCCAAATTCGACTTCCGGCTTAATGCTTTTAATGGTGTGCGATACCTTCGCAATTAACTGCTGAGTATTGTTGCGCCGCCAGTCTGCTTTTGACGCAAATGCGCCGCCGTATTTGCGGTACGTTTCGTTATCATTTAGCCGTGAAGCTGGTGACTCAGTATAGAAATAGTCGTCAAACTGCACGCCATCTACCGGATAGCGGGAAACCACTTCTGCGACTATTGATGTGATCCAGTCCTGAACCTCAGGGATGCCCGGGTCGAGGACAAAGCGATCGCCGGACGTTCTGATCCAGTCGCGGTGTTGCACATAGACGCTGGCCGGTTGTTGAGACAGGGTGCTATTCAGTTCCCTGATAGTACCGGGCTTCGTATTAACCGATACGCGATAGGGGTTAAACCATGCGTGTACTTTCATCCCACGCTTGTGGGCTTCGTCGAGCATGAATTGCAGCGGATCGTAACCCGGATTTTCACCAATCTTACCGGTCATAAGATCGGACCACGGCAAAATTTTCGATGGCCCCAGGGCGGTACCATCCGGCTTGACCTGAAAAAAGACCGTGTTTATGCCGAGACGTTGCAGATGATCCAGTTTGTCGATCATCGCCTGTTGTTGTACACGGGCCCGGCTGGTGGGGTTACTAATGTTAACCGAGGAAAGCGGTGGCCAGTCGAGGCGAGACACCGTGGCCAGCCAGATGCCACGCATCGGTTGTGACGATTGTTGCGTCGTGGCTGGTGGCTTTGAACCCGCTGGTGGTGTCACCATGGACTCTGGAGGCGTGCTTTTACAACTACACAGTAAAAGTGCCAGTGCAACCAGTATCGCTGGTCTTCTAATCGCTAATTTCTCGTTTCGGGAGCAGATATCCATATGTGCTGGTTTCCGGTAAACAGATGTGCGCTCATTCTCGTACTTATCCCGGTTAAGTCAATACGACAGCAAGCACGAAAAAGGGAGCGATGAATTATCGCTCCCTTTATCTTATAACCATTCAGACATGGTTAGTGTTTCTTGTCATTCATCACAATATAGTGTGGTGAACGTGCACGCGGGTGCAGGAAGAAGTGACCTTTTGGTGCGTTCTGACTGTTGATTGGCTCCAGAGTAACGCCGGTATTCCCTTTGCCTTTACGATCATGAACAGCATAGAGAATAAAAAAGGGCAGGGCAAGTACCACCAGGAAACTCACGACCAGTAATTCAACATACATATCAGTAGAGTCACCCTGGATGTTATCCGGCGGCAGGAAGGAAACAATAAACGCCATAATTGAAGTCAGCAGACCGACAATAGCCACGACCAGTTTCACCCCTTTACCACCAGGGATATTAAATGTGCGTTTTAAGTCAGGATGTTTAAGAACCAACACAATGTAGCCAATAAACAGCATGAAATAAGCACACAGATAAATCACCACCGTCAGCGCCAGTGCGATCAGGAAGGACATGTTGTTACCGCCACCGGTATTGGTGAGGATGATCAACGCGATAGAAGTAATCACCAACTGCGAAATGACCAGCGTTACCGGTACGCCATTTTTGTTCATTTTAGCGAATGCCGCTGGCAGCAGGTTTTTCTGCGCTGTGACATACATCCCGCGAGAAGGACCAACAATCCAGGAAGCGATTTCCGCCAGAACACCCAGCAACAGCAGTGCGGAGATCACGCGAACCGTCCACTCAATTTCCGGTGCCACATGTGACATCAGAACGGTAAAGGTTTGCATTACCCCTGCGGAGAGGTTGATTTCATTACCCGGAATGACCATCGCAATAGACAAACCGCCAACAGAGCTTAAGCAGATTGCCGCCACCATCAGCAGTAACATAGCCAGTGGATAGTCGCGCCCGGGGTTGCTCATTTCATTGACGTGGGTTGCGGAAGCTTCAACGCCCATATAACTCAAAATGAAGGCAACAAATACAACCAGAGTGCCCACTTTAGAGAAGTCAGGAAGAAGGTCTTCGCATCCATTTCGATAGCAACGGGGGCACCGGAGTGCAGATAAATAGCCGCTAATGCGATCAAAATAAATGCAGGTAACAGGATACCGGCGAAGAAGCCAACTTTAGCAATTCGCGCCGTGTATTTCGTGCCACCAAACTGCGTTAATGCCAGCGCCCAAAGAATGATGAGTGCTGCAATAGTTTTGGTAATGGGGTCTTCATTCAGCGCTGGCCATTTCAGGATGTAGGAGAGTGCCCCTAACACGAAATAGAGCATCGGAATAAAACCAATGGCGATTTGCAGATAGCCAAATGAGATCGCTGCAAATCCCCATCTCGGCCCCAGAGTATTTGATACCCAGGCGAAGACGCCACCTTCTTCCCAGCCGTCGACGGTAGCCATTTCCGCAGCACAAAGTCCCACGGGAATAAACCATAAAATCCCGCCTAATAGCAGGAAGAAGACTAATGAAAAGCCCGATGTTGCGAAGGTAGGGTATTCATAAACAGCCATTACCATCGATGCCGTTATGGCAAAGAATCCGAGTAATGTGAGCTGCTTAGCTTTACCTGTCTGTACTGATGTAGCCATATTATCCCCCTAAAACGGTATTCCTGTCGGAACCGCACCTGTTTTGTTCTGAAGCGTATTCAGAACAATATTTTCCGTTGCTAATGCCAGTGAACAGACTTTGGAAATTGTCCCGAAACGGGTGTGTTTCGGGACACCGTTACCGTTAAACGTTATCAGGTATGTTTAAAGCTGTTCTGCTGGGCAATACCCTGCAGTTTCGGGTGATCGCTGAGATATTTCAGGGAGGCTTTGTAGTCTTCCAGCAACAGTTCAGCAAAGTCCATTTCGAAGCCGCGACGACACATAATGCGCATCACCACGATGTCAGTGGCTTCACCGCCGAGAGTGAAGGCCGGAACCTGCCAGCCGCGCAGACGCAGACGTTCAGAGAGGTCGTAGAGGGTGTATCCCGGATCTTCACCATCTTTCAGTTTGAAGCAAACCGCTGGGATGCCTTCGTCCGGGCGACCGGTACAGATGAACTCATACGGCCCCAGTTTGGCGATTTCATCCGCCAGATAGGCAGCAACCGGTAGGAAGCGTTCTGTACTTTGGTATAGCCTTCACGACCGAGGCGCAGGAATTCATAGTACTGTGCAATCACCTGACCCGCCGGGCGGGAGAAGTTGATGGCGAAAGTCCCAATCTGACCACCGAGATAGTCAACGTTGAACACCAGTTCCTGCGGCAGCGCTTCTTCATCACGCCAGATAACCCAGCCGCAGCCTAGCGGAGCCAGACCGAATTTATGGCCTGAAGCACTGATCGATTTCACACGCGGCAGGCGGAAGTCCCAGACGATACCCGGGGCGACGAACGGTGCCAGGAAGCCACCGCTGGCGGCGTCGATGTGCATGTCGATGTCGATACCGGTGTCGGCCTGGAATTTATCCAGCGCATCGTGCAGCGGCTGCGGGAACTCATAGTTACCGGTATAGGTCACGCCGAAAGTCGGCACCACGCCGATGGTATTTTCGTCGCAGGCTTCAATCATGCGTTTCGGGTCCATAAACAACTGACCGGGGCGCATAGGGATCTCACGCAACTCCACATCCCAGTAGCGGGCGAATTTATGCCAGCAGATTTGTACCGGACCGCACACCAGGTTTGGTTTATCCGTTGGCTTACCTGCAGCTTCCATACGCTTGCGCCAACGCCATTTCATCGCCATCCCGCCAAGCATACAGGCCTCGGAAGAACCCAATGGTGTTGGTGCCAACGGCCTGACCATTTTTCGGTGCAGGCGCATGCCACAGATCGGCAACCATGTTTACGCAACGCAGGTCGATGGCTGCAGATTGCGGATATTCTTCTTTGTCGATCCAGTTTTTGTTAATGGATAAATCCATCAACTTGTGGACATTTTCGTCGTCCCAGGTCTGGCAGAAAGTGGCCAGGTTCTGACGAGCGTTGCCATCAAGATATAATTCGTCATTGATAATCTGAAATGCGACATCGTCGCGCATTTCGTGCAGCGGAAAACGTTTTGATTCTGCGATAGTGGAAATAGACTTTGCACCAAAACGTGAATCGAGTAGTTCCGACCTTAAATCCGTTACTTGCTTCTTATCCATTTTAAACTCCTTAAAATGATTGGATCGCATTAAAAAAGTAGGATTTATCGATAAAGTAAGCAAGTGCAAAGGACTCGTGTTTAAATAACAAAATCCTAATGTTATTTATCGTGAGATATTGCGTGAATAATATTTTTTCATTGAAAAACAATATAGTAGGGAGCTATTGGGTGGTGGCAAGGTGTTTTATGCTGTTATTTTTATGTGCATTCTGTGCCTCCTGAATTATCACGTAAAAATCAGACCTTAAAATATCATTATTAGTACGCGGTTATTTACTTTGAACGCATTTATAAAATTATTACATAAAAATAGCGAATATTGCTAAAATCCCCGCCAACGATGTGTTGACGGGGCTGTGATTATTTTGGCAATAATACCCCGGCATAAGTATTTACCGGATGAGAAAGATATTGTTTAACGGCAGTGTTAACATTCTCTACCGTCATTTGTTTCAACAATTGCTCCTGCTCAGTCCATGCTGCAGGATCGTCATATTGGATAAGACTATTTACAATAGTGTTCGCTAATTGTTGAACGCTACGCTGTTGGATATCGAGGCTGCGCTGAACGTTTTGCTGGTATTCATTCAGTTCTTGCTCACTGATCCCTTTAGCCAGACGCTTAACCATCACTTCATTCGCTAACGTTAACAGTTCATCATGTCGTTCTGGTTGACAAGTAAAAGCCAGCAAATGACTGATATCTTTGGCCTGAGGATCAACCGAGAGACGAGAAGAAACGCTGTATGCTCCAGATGCCTGTTCACGAATATTAACGCGTAGATCTTTTGCCAGTGCGACGTTAAAAGCATCGAGCGCCATACGCGTCGTCGCCAGATTTACAGGTGTCCGGGAATCATAACGCTTCCACTGTGAAACCTGTGCCACAGGTTCATTTTGTTCTTTTACAGTAACCGATGCGTTGTCCGTCGCGCGAGTTAATGGTTTACCTGCGGCTAATGACGAATCAGAGTGTTTGATTGATCCTAAGTAACGCGTAATTAACGCCACGAGTTTGTCTTCTGCGACATTACCGACAATGACAAACGTGATATCCGCAGGAGATGAAAACAACTGGCGATCGGCAGCCAGCGCATCTGCGGCAGTAAACTGTGCAATCTGATTTTCTTGCAGTAATTTCGTGCGGTCATCAGCATAGCGCGTCTCATACATCTGCTGGGCGAATTTCTCCGCTGGACGCTGGTCGAGCGTTTTCAACGCCTGAATTTGAGCATTTTGTAGCGATGCCCAAATATTATCGTTAATCGTGCTGTGGGTGATTCGCTGGTTAATCAACTGGAAACCAGGTTCAGGGTTATTAGTCCGCGCGCTAACAGAGAGCAATGTATTCATGCCACTGACTTTACTGCTCATGGTTACCGAATTTTCCGCACTCCAGCGTTTCAGGCTGGAAGAGGAGAGTTCGCCAACGCCGCTTCCGCTAACTGCTTTATTTGCCAGCGCGATAAGTGATTTTTGCTGCGCAGGGAAACTTAAATCGCCTTTATTCGATACGGCAATAATTTGTAGCTTTTGCTCTTCACCCGCGGATTTTGCCAGAATAACCTTGGCACCATTGGAAAGTGTTAATGATGTCAGATTCTCAGCCAGCGTTTCTTTGCTGCTAATTTCCGCCTGTGGGTCAGCGTCTACTGTTAACGATAAATTTCTGCCTGGGAAGATGTAAGCTGCCAGCTTTTTGTTGGCGTACTCTTTTCCAGCGCCAGGATAGCCGCAGGAGACAATGCTTTTTGGCGGCAACTTCATTGTTTACCATTTGCTCCCAAAATGCGTCCTGGTTCTTTCTTAACTGCTGCCATTTTTCCGCCAGACTTTGCACGGTAATTTGCTGCCACAGACGTTTCGAAAGTTGATATGTCTCTTCCGGCGACAAGAACGGCGTATTATTTAATGAGCTGGATGCCAGGCGACTGGTCAGCATACGTAAATCACGCTCAGCTTGCTGATCAACCGCATTTTTCAGCCAGGTAAGGCGGGTAGATTTAACATCATCGAGTTCTTCAGCAGAAAAGCCATGCTGATCAATGGTTGCCAACTCTGCCATTAATGCATTCGCAGCATCCTGCATATTATCGTCTTGTGCATTTACACGGAAAAACAGCGACTGATAATCGGGTGCAATTTTGACGCTGCGCGCAGTGCCGCCAGAAATAGTCTTCAACTCGCCCGACTGTATGCGTTCTTGCAGACGTTGGTTGAACAGCTGAACTAACATGCTCCATTCAGCTTGTTCGATAAAGCTTTGCTCATCGCTCACTTGCACCATTGGCAGGCGATAATAGAGTGCGATGCCGTTCACCCGGTTTTCTTTTTATCATTGATGATATTAAAGCGCAGGTGGTTTTCGGCTTTTGTCGGACCAGACGCGATTTTCAGCTGCTTTGTTAGCCGGAAGCTTACTTAAATTATCCTTTATCAGCGCCAGCGCTTCTTTACTGTCGATATCGCCGACCACAATAAAGGTCATATTATTTGGTTGATACCAGCGTTGATAAAATTGGCGCAATTGTGCCGGTGTGACCGTGGCGACGGTATCCATCAGGCCGATAGGTTCACGGTCTAAATTACGGGTATTTGCCAGCAGGAAAGGGCGGCGCGCCTGAGAGGTGCGCCATTTTGCATCCTGATGGGCACGCCATTCCTCAGTAATTACGCCGCGTTCAGCGTCTACTTCGAGTTTTTCAAAGGTTGCGGCATTACTCCATTCACTGAAGATTGCCATCACTTGTTGCAGATTTTGTTTCTGCGTAGTCGGCAAACTCACCTGATACACTGTTTCGTCATAGCTGGTATAGGCATTAACATCGCGACCAAAACGCAGGCCCATTGACTCAAATGTTTCGATGACTTTATTACCCGGCCATGTTTTTTGTGCCGTTAAACATCATATGTTCTACAAAAATGAGCCACGCCGCGCTCATTGTCCTCTTCCTGCAATGAACCGGTATGAATTTGCAGCCATAAATTTACCTGATCCTTTGGTTGAGCATGCGGATAAATCATATATCGCAAGCCATTGTCCAGTTGCCCGGTAATTAACTTTTCATCCTGCGGTAAGGCGGCGGCAATCAGTCGCCCGGGGAGCAACAGAGTTGCCACTAACGTCAGTAAGAAACAGAGGTTTCTCATAATTATCTCCATGCGAAAACCGGGCGAATTTACCCGGTTAAGTAAAATCCGAACTATTAAAATTTCATGCTGACATCAAGCCAGAAAGTACGGCCACTGGCGTAGGTCGCCACACCGGTATTCGTTGTATCAACAGCGGTTTTGCTATCCAGTACATTGAGAATATCGGCACTGAACGTCAGGTTTTGTTGTTTCAGAAATTGTGGCGTCCAGGACAAGCGGGTGTCCCAGGTCAGGCTGCTATCCAGTTTTTCGTCAACATACTGCTTGTAATCTGAATATTCGCTGATGTATTGCGCATTCGTCTTACCTAGGATAATGCGAGCTTTACGCGCTTCTTGCCAGGTCAGCGTATTCGCCCACACCAACCCGCTCGGTTGATGCGTGAAATCCATGTTTAAGGAGATCTTTAATGGATTATTAAAATCCGCCACTGGAACGCTATCGTAAGAGACCAGATTACCGTTATAAACCACCGGTTATCACCGGTATTGCTCTCCTCATAACCATTGTTTAACGACAAGTTGCCCTTGCTCTTGATATAGCTAAAGACAATTTGCGGGTTAATATCTACCGGCTGATATGCAGGGGTTCGGTACCAGTTCAAAACTGAGGTTGAACGAATGCGTTTTGGTTTTACCGTCGTTGTTATATTCAGTAATGGTGGTTTTAGTCGCGCTGTCGGTACGACTGCTTTTGCTGATTTGATCATGCGCTTCACGGTAAACATAGTTTGCGCGCGCAATAACGTTCTTACTGATTTTTGCTGCAAGCCCATTGCCAGTTCATCGTTATAAGGCGTTTTCAAATCCTGATAACGCGTCAGGGTTTTATTGCCTGATACCGATTCCGTCCAGCTATTGCGAATATCACGTAATCCCATCTCAAGAATATTCCCGCCATAGTAACGGTTATAACCTGCGGTAATCATTGAGGTTTGATCAGCAAAAATATCCCATTCCGTCATAAAACGCGGGGAGATATTGTGGTTTGACAGATAGTTGTCATAGTCATACCGCACGCCGGGCATTAATGACACATTACGCCAGCTAATGCGATCCGCCATATACAGCGTGTAGTTGTCAATTCCCAGGCTGCCTTTACCTTTATGGTAAATGGTATGGTTAGTTTTCTTTCCGGCAGCATTAATCACATAGGATTCAGACTGGTTATGGCGTTCAGTCCATGCATCGGAATAGATGTATTCCGCGCCGAAGTAGGGTTGATGCGAAACATTACCCACGGTGAATTTTGCCAGTCCAGGCGTGTTTTGAAGGTGTAATTATCTACAGCCTGGGAAATGTGTCCTAATCCGCCACGGGTGCAACGCCCTGTAATATCACCATATGTACATGAAAGTTCGGTGTACCAGATGTCATGATCGTGACGGGTATAATCACTAATATGATCCCAACCAACGGTGGTACGTAGTTTAGCCCATGCGAGCTGCGTATCCATATCCCATGCCAGACCATAGGATTTATTACCCATTTCGCGATCAGACTGCGGGAAGGTGCTGGTATTATAATCACGGCTGGAGCCGGTATATTTTAAGGTTAAATCGTGGGTAAAGCGGTCGCTGGCAAACCAGTAAATTTGCTCAATGCAGTATCGATAACGTTTTTATACTGTGCCCGGCCGGCGACAATGCCGTCATTCGAAACATAATCCGCGCGGGTGATATCAGACTGGCGGCGCGATAAACCGGCGGTAACGCCGAAGTTATCAGCGAGTTCCTGATTAAACGACAAGGTATAAAAGTTCTTTTTAAAACTGGAGAGTAATAAGTACTTCCTGAAGAAACTTGATTAAATGCGCTCTTGTTATTCTCATCGATATGCGATGTTAACCAGTCCGAACGCGTAGTGCGATAACCCAGTTTCACGCTGCTATCATCAGCGTTGAAGCGTTTGATCTTTGCATCAATTACCCCGCCATTGAAGCGACCGAATTCAACCGGCACAAAACTGTCATAAAGCGTCACATTGTCCAGTAAGCTGACATCAAGATAATAGCCCTGTGACATCCCGCTAATATTGGTTGCACTACTGGCATCGGACTCATTCGCTGGGTTCAGGTTATTAGTTGCACTAATGCCATCAATCAAATAGGCATTCTGGTAGGGCGACGCACCGTGAATAGAGATTTTTTCCGGGCGAATATCTCCCTGGTTCAACGAGGTACTTTGCGTTGAATCCATGCGCACCGCAGGGTTGGTTCTCAGCAGATCGCTGATATTGCCATTCCCGGTCGGTAAACGCTCGATGCTTTCACTGGTGTAATGCGTGTTGCCGTTTACGGGTACAGGACAGGAGCATAGACCGTCATCTCTTCAAAAACATGCATGTACATGTTTTTGTCATCGACGGCCTGCGCCACATCAGCGCCACATAAAATGACGCCAGGAATAAGAACTCGCTTCATTTATTTATATCTCCGTACAGCAGGGCTTTTATTGTTTTTATAAAACCGCGCTAATGTCACAAATATCATCGGCCAGGTTCCCAGACACCGGGTTGATGTGTAACCATAATGACGCCGCTTGTGGGGAGTTTTTCTCGCACTAAACGCAGTAAGCGGATTGCCTCTTGTTCCTCAAGATGAGAGGTAGTTTCGTCAAGAAATATCCATTTCGGACGTCGTAAAATTAATCGAGCCAGGGCGATACGTTGTTTTTCGCCGCTGGAAAGAATATCTCCCCAGCGATCGTGGTCATGAATACGCGTAGCCAATTTCCCAGCCCAACCTGATGCAGTACTTCACTCAACGATTTATCGTCTACGGACAGGGGAAGTGCTTTACAAATAATCTCTTTCAGTAAGCCGGTTTTGATTAACGGTGTTTGTGACACATACCAACTGTCAGCAGGAGAAGAAATATCACCTTTAAACCACGGCCAGCAGTGGGATAATGTTTTAAGCAGTGTGGTTTTTCCCGCACCAGAGTAACCTTTCAGCAATAGCCATTTGCCTGGCAAAACATGAAAGTTCAGGTTCTCTAATATGATCTTATTATCAGGAGTACGAATACTCGCGTCAGCCACTTGTACCGCATGTTGGCAATTTTTAGGCTTATTCGTAGGGCGCTGTTCGGTGAGTTGATGGAACTCATACAAGCGATCGATAACCGCAGCCAGTTCAGCAAGTTCATCATATTTATAAATAAACCAGCTTAAATTGTTCGATACCAGCATAAATGCCTGGCGCGATTTCATCAGTCCGCCCAGATTGATCTGTCCGCTAATAAACTGCGGCAATAACAGAAAGTAGGGAAGAACGCTAAGCGAGCGCGAATAAATATTCTGCCAGTAATCAAGCCACCGCTGACGATTCATTAAACGATGCCAGTTCTCTTTAATGGTATGAAAATTTTCGCTCAACTCCGGCGTTGTAGAGACTCAGCATTGCTTAGCGCAATCAGTTCTGCCTGCTTATTATGCTGCACAAGATTAGTTCGAAATGTCGCTTCGCTACGTTGTTTTTCCACATTAAGCGGACGAATACGTTTACCAACCTTATGGGTAAATAAAGTTCCACCGATCACAATGAGCACGACGGTATAGACCATATACCCCTGGATATTCCATTCAGTTCCACCAACAGTGAATGAGAGCGTACCCGCGCTTTGCCAAAGAATAACGGTAAAGGTGATCAGCATGCTAAGTGACTGGATGAAGCCAAATGAAAGACTGAGCGTTTTGCTGATCAGTAAGAGAATGTCTTCAGCGATACGTTGGTCAGGGTTATCTGTATTTTTATGCTCGCCGTAGATCTGCGTGAAGTAGTAGTTTTTATCTGCAAACCAGCGATTAAGGTAGTAATCTGTTAACCATTCGCGCCAGCGAATAGTCAGTAGTTTAATTAACCATGTTTTGTTTACGGATATTAATACAAAGATCCCCAGCAGGGCAGGGAACCAAAGGACAAGCTGCCAAAGCTTATCAGTTTCTTTCTGGCTTAGCGCATTGAAAAATCATTATTCCAGTCGTTTAACCAGACCTGAATTTTAACCACGCCAAGGATCATGGCGAGGATAATAATGATTAACAACACTGAAGTTTTATTATTCTTACGCAGCCAAAAGGGCTTCAGCAGACAGAGATACTTTGCTATCAACATACAAAACGTAATGGGAATGGTTATCATTAGCGAAAATTTATTGTGCCATCCAATGATTATCTATGGCAATGATATACTGATGAAATTTATTTAAGTATCATTTAACAATATGAAATATAAAGAAATATTTCATTTTCAGTGGTTATGGTTATGCTATTGATAATCAAGGGTATTGCTAATGCCCTGACGCATACCTCGTAAGCCAGTGATTTTCGCAAAGGAAGATGATGAAGACGAAACACCCGACAGGAATTTATGTCGGGTGCCTTGTTAAGGTCATAAGAAGGAGGCTAAGAATGGAGCTAAGGGGGGAGCGTTATTAATTATTCTCCATTTGTTTTGCAACATCCATAATGTGGTAAAGCGGTACTCTGTTCTTAGCTAACTCCACCATGGCGTTCATATAAGGTACCATGGTTGAAAAAAGGATTTTATAACCTTCGCAAAAATAGGAAACAGTCTCATTGTTTACTTTAGTAATACGATGCTTAGGGCAACCACCATTGCAGATAGGTTTATATGCACATTGCTGACATTTCGCTGAAATCCGTTTTTTTTGCGCTGTCAGTTGAACACTGTTCATCGTTTTGAGTTCAGATTTATTAATGTTTCCAATTTTGTACTGTGGATAGACAAAATGATCGCATTCGTAAATATCTCCATTACTTTCAACAACCAGATTATCCTTGCAGGATTCCTGGAAAATACAACTGGTATGCCCATTCCCCAAAAAACGGCTGACAAAGCTTTCAAACTGACGGATGAAAATTTCACCCACATCGTTTTTAACCCATTGCATAAAAATGGTTGACATAAACTTGCCATAAGCCGTGGGAGGCACAGAAAAATCAATGATACGGAATGTGTTCTCACTATGGCACTGAAATCAATATTCGGCGTCCCGGTTTCTAGCAATTCGATAAATTGCATATGTTTACTGCCGATAGATTTTAAAAAATGATAAACCTCATGAGGGTAATGGACATTAACGTTATTAATGACGGTTAACGTATTAAACTCTACTTGATATGATTTCAGACGCTCGATGGCTGCTATCACTTTTGCAAAAGTACCGTTGCCTGAATTACTGCGTCTGTAACGGTCATGTAGCTCCTGGGGGCCATCGATCGAGATACCAACCAGAAACTCATGTTCTTTGAGAAAGGCACACCATTCATTATTCAATAAAATGCCATTCGTTTGTAATGCATTAAAAAATACGTTTTTGGCCTGCATAGCGTTGTTGATAGTGAATAACTTTACGGAAAAAAATCCAGGCCAGCCAGAGTGGGTTCACCCCTTGCCAGTAAAATAGACCTGATTGCCAGACGCTGCGATATATTGTTTGATGAACTCTTTCAGAGTGCTGTCATCCATCCATTTTTCATGAGTAAACTGCGACTCTTTTTCAAGGTAAAAACAGTAATCACATTTGAGATTACATTGAAAACTGGAGGGCTTGGCTGTAACGTGCATCGCTATCTCGCTCAATAAGGCGGCGGAAAAATCCGCCGCATGAAGGTTTAGTTATTTCGCTTCGCTTAGTGCTTTCTTGATATTGTTAAACTTCTCCTGATTTACCTCGCTAAGCGGTGGTTGGCTGCTGTCGATAAACTCTCTTACCACGCCTTGCATCTCTTTAACGACCTGCGGATTGGCGGCCGCAAGGTTATCTTTTTGCTGTAGATCCGTCAGTTTGTATAGACCTAACTGATTGTTTTCTACTGTATAGACTAGCGAATAATCGTTATTTCTCACCGTATAAGAGAATTGGCTTAAATCCTCGGTGTTGGGGTTATGCGGGTAATCGTCTGACTGATGGCGGACAAATTTGTGGTAATTATCCCAGAAGGGAATATTTTCCTCATCAAACCAGTGAGAATAAGAGGTTATCCAGGTCAGATTTTTATGTGGCTCGCCTTGTTTCTTATCTTGCAACCACGGCAGCAAGGAAACGCCATCCAGCTTAAGGTCTTTTGGAATGCTGATATCGGCTGCATCAAGAGCTGTCGGGTAGAAATCCATTGCGGAAATCAGCTTGTCATAATTACCGGGTTGAAGTTTTCCTTTCCACCACATAAACATTGGGGTGTGAGTACCGCCAGGATAAGTCTGACTCTTATAGCCTTTTGCGCCCCGTTCAGCGGCAGAGGACCATCGATAACCGCACCATTATCGGAGGTAAAGAGAATAATAGTATTCTCATACTGTCCGTTTTTCTTCAGTTGTTCGAGAATGCGTTTTACACCCTGATCAACAGAATAAACGGAAGCGTAGTAGTTATCTGCTGTTTGACTACCGGTATTAAATTGCTTCTGATATTGCTCCGGTGCAGGATTATCATTTGGCAGGTGCGGAGCATTATAAGCCAGGTAAAGCATAAAAGGCTGGTCAAGTGTTTTGGCACGATCAACAACGCCAATTGCCTCATCGGTTAACTGATCGCTGATATAACCTTTTGCTGGGACGCGTTCACGGTTTTGAACAGTGAAGGGGAGTTGTAATATGCCGTTCCTGCAGCGTGGAATCCCATAAAGTAATCAAAGCCACGGTTTTGAGGTCGCCATTCTTCCGCAGAAAATGTGGTGAAGTTGTCATGATAGTCACGCGTTTGTTTATCTTCCGGTACCGGCACATTACTGATTTTTGACAAGTGCCATTTACCTACTGCTGCAGTGTAATAACCATGATTCTGGAATAATTCAGGCAAGAAAGTTTCTGTTAGCGGAATACCATCCTGAGCATCGGTATTGGAATAGACACCAAAGCGGGCGGGCGCTCGACCGGTCATTATTGCGGCGCGGGAGGGGCCGGAAACACCGTGCGCCACATAGCCGTTAGTAAAACGTACGCCTTCATCCATTAATGAAAGGAGCGTCGGCGTTGATTTTTGCGCAGCTTCAATGGCTTTATCTATCCCTATTTTGTAGGTATCGACAACTTCACGATTTTCCATTGTTTTTGGGTCAAAAGATCCCTTTATCAAAAGGAAGTTGTCCATAACCAAGATCATCCATGGTCAGTACGATAATATTTGGCTTTCCTTTGGTACTGTATTCAGTCGGCGTAAAGTCTGAGAAAGCAACGTTTGGTTTGGTTGCTTTCAGCTTTACATCATCTGCCGCATGAGCAGCAAATGCAGCCATACCAGATGCCAGTATCAAAGATATCGAGGTACTTACGACACTTTTCTTTAATGCAGACTTCATAAATGTTCCTCTTCTTATTGTGCTTAATTCCAAAGTAATTTTACGAAGAGAAATAAGTGGATGTAAGTGAAGTGAGTCACATAAAGAGATAGCAGATTTAGCTAAAAAGAGAAATAACAGTCCATAAACTGTTGACATTACTTTCTGTTCTACTAAGTAATTTCTCGTTGATAAACAACTAATCTATTGATATTTAACAAATTATTTAATTTCACCGACAAAATACCGAATTGAGATCATAAATGATCATGCAACGGGTTATGCAAATGCATAAATATGTGATGGATGTCACTTATTTATTTCAAGAAATATATCACCTAAAAACAACGCGGGGCAGGGTATGGCTGCCCCATTTAATTTTACGCAGCGTGTGTGGTTGACTACTCGTTAGCAAATAATCAAATAGCTAAAGCACTCATCGTGTTGTCCGTGTTCATACCGGTGTGCCTTTGACAACGGTACTCCTTAGAAACTCTCTTTGGACTGTTGCCGAAATGTTTGCGGAACGCATAAATAAAATAAGATGTACTCGCATAACCACATTGTTCGGCAATTTTATTGACTGAACCTTCTACGCGTATCAAATTTTTTGCGTGCTGCATTCTGGCATCTAAAAGAATCTGTGAGAATGTCGTTTGCTCTTGCTTTAGTTTTTTCTTCAACAGGCTTTCACTGATGTACAGGCAGTCACAAATATCTTTCAGCTTCCATGGGTGCGCCAGCTTCATGTTGACAATATTTCTCACTTTCCCGGAAACGGATAGCACACCGTTAGTTAATAGTGTAATGAAACCTTTGCATGCGGCAAAAATAGACAGGCAAGAAAAAAGCAAAAGTTCTGAAAAATTATGATGATTGCGTTCTTCCGAGTTGAGATAAGCAATCATTTCATTAAGCAATCCAGTCGGTACATTTGAAGCACGTAAAAACTTCGCAGGAACAGGCACCGTCACTGTCTGAATGTTAGTGCATTGTAGATATTTTTTAATGGTATTTTCATTAAATCCGATTTCTTTGAAATGCCGCTCATAAGGTTCAAAATGCGTACGAACAGCGTTATCTACCATCAGGATCTCGCCGTCAGAGAAGGCGTAATCTTTATCTAAAATGTTAGCGTTGAAGGCATGATGAATAAATATAACAGAACAAACGAGCGACATTTATCTCCTTAAAACAATAAAGTTTTTATCGATACTTTTTTAACATTTCATATTTATAATTTGCTGTTTATTTTCAGTCTTGCAAACTATTGATAATGAAATGTGTAAGATCTCTTGCAATGCGACCCATTTCTGAAATACCCAGCTGATCAATTGCCGAAAAAATGGCTATCAACGTAAGTGTCAGTAATAAGACAACCACAATTACAGACATGATTTCTTTATAGTTGTCTCTTTGCGTGATTTTGTTTTTCACTGTGGTCGCATGCATTTCAAATATGTTTATTTAGCGGATAACGTTAAAAATCGTTAATCAGTATGCTTAATATAACAGGCTGGAAAAAAAGGAAATAGGACTGGTGCTTCAGTACTGAGCGGAGTTTCTTACAGCTGTAGGCAGAAGTTTATATCTTATAGTATGTAGTCTAATTTAATCCATGTGAGCAAATTGCGCGATAATAGTCAATGAGGAATTCTTCTGCTGTGCGGATGACAGCAGAAGAAATGAGAAGAGGCATTAATTTGATGGTTCTAATTCAACCGGAATACTTTTATAGCCGGAATGCCACTTAATGGATCGTGGTTATCAAGTGTTAGCATGTGATTCGATTCTGGAAAATAGGTCACCAGTGAGCGGTCAGCCATAGGGTAAATGACCACTTTTAATCTATCCATGCGTCGTGAGCTACGTTTACCGTCTGGCGTGAGTGCAATAAGATTAACTCTTTCGCCGTTTTTTACACGGCAAATTTTAGCTTGTTTAGCACTCATAAAGACCACATCTCGTTGACCGAATACACCTCGATAGCGATCATCCATACCATAAATCGTCGTGTTGTACTGATCGTGGCTGCGTACTGTCGCCATGACCAGTTTACTGTTAAACGCTGAAGAGGGATCTTCTAACAGCCCTTTGCTGGTAATGAAATTAGCCTTACCTGACGGCGTCATCCAGCGCCTTTCAGCAGCTGCGTTTATCAGGTGAAAACCACCGGATGACGGATGCGCTGGTTATAGTCGGCAAACTCTGGCAGCACAGCTTCAATGTCATTGCGAATGCGATCATAATCTTCCACCAGATACCCCAGGCTACCACGCTCTGGGGTAGTGCTGCCTGCGCGATTCCCGCGACCACTGCACACTCTGATTTCAGCATTACACCGGCGGGTTTTAACACACCACGCGAGGCATGAATCATCGACATTGAATCTTCAACGGTTACCGCCTGCGCACCGCTTTTTTGCATGTCAATCTCGCTACGTCCCAGAACCGGCAGAATATAGCTATGCCGTGCGGTCAGCAGATGAGAGCGGTTAAGCTTAGTGGCTACGTGTACAGCCAAATCTAATTGCGTTAACGGTACAGCGCTCGCTTCCCGATCTGGCATTGCCAGCGCAAAGTTGCCCCCATGCAGATCAATGCTCGAGCTTGCCCCGTACATATTGCTTGCATGCTGGCAATTGCAGCATGTCCAGTGCATGAGGTGGGGTGAAACCATAGCGCTCACCCAGAGCGAGCCAGAAACTCTGCAGACGGTTTCTCGGTGATACCGACGGTTCGGTCGCCCTGTACATTAGAGTGACCTCGTAGTGGGCAGATGCCCGCACCAGAGCTTGCCAATGTTACCTTTCATCAACAGCAGATTGACCAGTTGCTGTACATTCTGGGTACCATGTTCGTGCTGAGTGATCCCCATTCCGTAACAGATAATGGTGCGGTCGGCAGCGGCATATGCATCAGCCAGTTCGGCGATTTGAGTCTGACTTAGTCCAGAAATACGCTCGATATCTTTCCACTCGGAATTGAGAACGTCACGGCGTAGCTCGTCAAAGCCGACGGTATGCGTTTGAATAAATTCGTCATCCAGCAATGAGGGCCGACCTGCGGCGCTTGCAGCATCATCGCGCTCAATTAACAGGCGCATCATCCCCTTGAGCAACGCCATATCACCACCAATGCGCACGTTGTAGTAGGCACTGGCCAACTGAGTCTCAGAGTTCGTCAGCATTTCAAACGGGTTTTGCGGTGCGGTAAATCGCTCCAGGCCACGTTCCTGTAGAGGATTGATGGCGATCATTTTCGCCTCCCCGTTTCACTAAAGCGCGCAACGAACTCAGCATGCGAGGGTGGTTTGTACCAGTGGTTATGCCCAATGCAAATGACTAAATCGCATTTCTCAAAGTCTTCCAGCAACACGGTCCCTTTACCTACACCGATACTCGCTGCCAAACCCACACTGGTCGGTTCATGGCACATGTTGGAGCAGTCGGGGAAGTTATTGCTCCCGTATTCACGGGCAAAAAGCTGATAAAGAAAGGCAGCTTCATTGGAAGTGCGGCCCGAAGTATAGAATTCAACCTGATTGGGATCACTATAGCTTTGAAGGCGTTCGCCAATTTCGTCGAAAGCTTGTTGCCAGCTTAATGGCTTGTAACAGTCGCTGACGGCATCATATTTCAAAGGCTGGGTGAGACGCCCCGCAGCCTCAAGCTCGTGGTCTCCCCAGGTAATGATTGAACCGTATTCTCAGCAAAGAAAGAGGCGTTTACCTGCTTATCCGTGACTTCCCATTGCTTTTGCGCCGTTTTCACAAATGTCGAATGACGCACTGTGCTTAGGATCTGGCCATGCACAACCCGGACAGTCAAAGCCCTCTGGCTTATTCATGTCAAACATGGCAATAACATCCTGGCGTATATCCATCTGCTTACGTACTGCATTCGCTACGGATTTAACAGCACCCCAACCACCGGCAGCCCCCTGGTAGGATTCAATTTTTTTCTTCATCTACTTATCCTGTGTGGAAATGAATTATTAGGATTTGAAATAGCGATGATGCACAGTATATACAAAGGGATTATCGTCAATATGGATATATAAGAGTAGGGGACTACTCTTTTCTATTTTTAATCTATTATCGTTAAATAATAGAATGGTATAAATACGATAAGTTAAGCATCATCTCTCATAGTGTTTAAATTAACATGTTTTTCAATATAAAAAATAAGACTCTGGCGTTAATTGTGCGCGGATTTTCTTACAGGTGTAGGGTAATAGCCTTCACAAAATAATTATCCGCGCAATTTTCGCGAATGGAGCGCATAGACTAAGGTCAAAATCACAATTATTCATAGATAAAAGTGACACCAATGACTGACTGGACGGTTCCGGCTGCAACCTTGTTTCCTGTTTGTCCATAGGTTGCGCTTAAACCCAGAGGTACTTTGCTTTTATTTACTGTCCCCAGGGAGACATTTTCTCCCGTTGCCAGTATTTTTCCATTACGTATCAGAGAGACACCCACTCCCGATGCTTTTGTTGCATCAGGTGCCGTGTTAGCAAACACTTGTCGGGCACTGTCAGTGGTGGCACCCGAAAGATAAAATGAGAGCTTTTGTTCGCTTGAGCAATATACGCCAAGGGGTATTTCTGCGCTTCCAGTGAAAGTCCGGGAGATCCACGGTGACATTACGACTATCAACAGTGCAGCCGCCTGTTGGCATAACAACACTGTTATTTGAAATAATATTCCACGTAAAATTACGCGGATTTCCGCTTCCTAACGTGGCAATTTTATACATATGAATACGGGCAATAACTTCCCCGGCTTTTATGACAACTCCACCGGCCGCCCCGACTGGGGTAATATAGAGTTTTAACGGTAATGGCATCGGTGTCTTATCACCAATATCCAATACGTTGGTATTTGTCGTCAACGGGAAGGGGTAGGTCACATTATTCCAGTACAGCGATCCCTTATATGACTGTAGAGAGCCTGCGAAAGCTGAGCCTTGTACCAGGTTTATATGATCAGTGTCGTACCAGCCGCCGTAATCATTCCAGCAACTTATATGCTGAGACAAGTCTACAACCAGATTCTGGCCCGGCTGTATTACAGGGTCGAGATTAACATAAACAGAGGTTGTACCAGCTCCAATACTTGACCCGCCATCGACATTACAACTGAAGGCAAAAACTTTACCTGCCATTAATAGAAAATAAATACCGAACAGGACCTTTTATACTGATTGTTTTACCCATGATATATCCTAAGGTTAAAAAATTGATTTAAAAAAGAAGGCTAAGAAAATCGAATCGACGTTATTGCCAGGTGTAGATCACATTGATTAGCGCCTCGATCGTTCCCCTGGCTTGCGTTTCCATTCACCGTGATAGCTCTTGCCTTAAAGTGGAAACTGTGCATTACGAGTGATCTCATCAACAATAACCGTTTTGCTATCGCCATTTTTTAACGTCGCATCCTGGTCATCCCTCAGCTCTATCTGAATATTTTCGGCAGTACCTTCATTTTTGTAATAACCCGTATTGTCAGTTGAACCTGTCACGATTGCCGTCACTGCACTTGTTTCAATCGGACAATCGGTTAATGACAAAGTAATATTGTGCCAGCCAGATGCAGAACCAGGTTGTTGCAGATTGCGTGTATAAAGATCCCCGAGATTAACGTTAGCTTCTTTGGTTTGAATAGTGCATGGTTTAGCGACTACCCGACCATTAACAGTGATAGTGACATCGGCGGCCTGGAGAGTTGCTGTGAATAATGTGCAAAACGTAGCTAACAGGAACCTCTTGTGAAGTCTTTTTCATATCTGACTCTGATTATTGAAATTCAAGGGTAAAGGTTGCCGAAGCGCTCACCAGTCCAGGATTGACGGACTTCTGAGTTGACTTCAAACGAGCGGAGTAAGGCAAAATATTGTTCTGTTCTGGTACCAATGGGATCCACTGCATCCCGGCATGAAGGTCATTCAATTTCACCGGACGCATATTTCCGTCCAGTATTTCTATACCCAAACCGGAGGCCGTATTGCTTCCTTCATCCAGTTTCAACAGAGTATTATTTTCTGCATCCTCAATACCGTTAAATGCAACCCGAACTCCCGTTGTCCCTTTGCTGCATTCACTTAATGTAATCTGAAAAGGGACGGCTGGACTTGTGCTACCGGTCGTTGGAAATTGTCTGGCACTGTTTTTTGGAGATTACGGTAAAATTAAGCGAATCCGATGAGACTGTGCAGCCATAATCGAGGACGCGCCCGCTAATTTTAATAACGCTATCTGCGGATAAAGCAGAATAGGTGGTTAACCCCAGACATAAACCGAGGAAAATAATGTTATTGTATTTCATAATCTATTGTTCCTTAGCGACAGATTGCTGTCTGCTGGTTCAGTAAGGTACCAGGAGAAACTTCAGGAAGCTTGTACTCGACAATACAGTTTGAGTTTTTATCTTTGCCCCATGAAACCTGTAATTTCCCTGACTGTGGAAGTCCAGTCAGATAAACCTGACCGTTTTCCGCGACAATGCTGCCATTTTTATTCTGTCCATGTGTGACAATTGCACCGAATGGAACGCTCTTATTACCGTACTTCAACGTCATTAATACTTTCCCGCCGATTTGTGCATTAAATGTTGCTCTGGCAATAGCACCGTGAGTTGGGATGACAGTGACAACGGTTTCATCCAGTTCAACATTATCTGCAAGGGAATTCGCGTTAAGAGCGACACGATTTTCTCTATATTCTGTCGCAATGGTAATATGGCATAGCCACGCCAGTCGGTATGAATACCGGTCTGGTTCTCTATTTTGACATTATCAGCGCCAGGAGCCTTAACCAGAACCATTGTGTCGCCCAGCGGCTGTCCAAAGGTGATGCCATCAGCATGAGCAATAATGCCACCACTCATTCCGTAATAAATCTGGCTGCTGTCACCACTCCGACTGTAACCGATATTCGTATTACCGTAAGCTCCACGATAATTAAGAGAACTGTAACCACTGGTGCCAGACGATGTATTACCCCCGTGGTGTTACCGACCTGAACACTATAATTCAGGTTATTATCCGGCAGCAGAGTGCCATAAACTCCCGATAGATTGGTCATGCCGCCTTTCAAATCGTTTGACATACTGTAACTGGCGTTTGAGTTACGAAATGCCGACTGACTGTCTGTACGCATCCAATGACTGAAGGGAACATTAAGCGTAAAAAGCAAGTAAATGATCCCCGATCGTTTTGCCATATATTATTGGAATAGCTGTAATTCAGCGAAGTCGTAATATCACTAAACGGCACATTTAATCCAAATGATATTTGCTGGTCGCTGCGTGACGTGTTCCAGTAACTTTGGCGACTGGCACTGAAAAATGTCGTACCGTAATTTCCAAGCTGCTGAGAGATGCTTATTTGTTCCTGACCACGCTTACTGTAGAACAGATTAAAATAATCAATAAATTGTGTCTGCTCATTGCTGTCTCCGGTAGGAGGCTTGACGGTGTAACCACTCATTCGACTGTAGGCACTGTCGGATAAGTTATAAAAACCTTGCGTAGAATAGCGATATCCTGCGACCTGGATATTGGTTCCCGTCTGGTAGAAGGATTTGCTGTAGACGGATTTAATCGATTGCCCGCTGTGACGGGTGCCATCTGCAAGTGTCGTATTGGCCTGCGTGATATCGAAAGAAAAGGCACCAAAAAAGTCCTAAATCTTTACCAATACCAAGGTTGAAGGCCTGATAATCTTCTGCAATTTGCATTCCGCCATAAGGTGTCCAGTTTCCTTCCAGTCCATGCATCAAGCTACCTTGTATGAACTTGGGGGAGCTTTTGCAGGTTATTTCCACTACGATATTCCCCATGGCAAGCGCATAACGCGTATATCCAGCACGTTGGAGAACCGGAACAGACGAATAAGGAACATATAATGTCTGAATACTGCCGTCTGCCTCTTTTATGGTTACTTGCAGATCACCACCATTGCCGCAGAGTTGATATCATCAATAGTAAAAGGGCCGGGTGGGACAGTAGTCTGATAAACATCGTATCCATTCTGTTTTACACTCACTTGCAGGTGCCGCGGGCAATACCATGAATCACCGGAGCGAAACCATGTTGGCTATCGGGCAACATCGCTTCTGTTGAATTTATTTTGAGGCCACGAAAGTTCACACTATCAAAAATATCGCCATCGGTATAACTATCACCTACCGTTAAGCGTGAGCGTAAGGGAATAATGTCACGTTCAGCCGACGTATTGATATGCTGCCATTTATTGCTGTCAGATGAATTGCTACTCCCACTGTTATAACTCCACGTTGAGTTATCGCGCAGTCGCCAACTACCAATGTTGATGCCACTCTGTAAATTCAAATATGCATAGTTGGATTTTCCTGCATTATGGTTGCCACGATTATTAATAGAATTACCATTAAAACTATAGTTTAGTAGCCCAGCATTTATTCCTTCTTCCCACAGATCCGGAGAAACATAGCCGCGAGCCATTCTGCCAACATAAATTTGCGGAACGGAGAGTGACAGATGTTGCTGACCAACATTAAACTCAGATGATGCGTCAGCCAAACGATCCCCGAAGTGGTGTGCATGCGCTGTTGTCCGACACATGTTTTTCTGCCGAATGTTCCTTATTGTCTAATAATGCTGATTTTTTATGCCAAGACTGACAAGAAGGTCTGTACTCAGGCATGGGATGAGATCTGCATTATTATCATCTGCAATAAAAGTAATATCCCGACTAGTCATAAATTCGTCGTTCAAATAAATGTCGACCCGATATGTACCAGGTGGTGCCTCGCGTCCCTTAGTAAAGGCGGATAAATCGACAGATTCAGCAAGATCATTGCTTAAAAAGCGTGGATTAAAATAATACTCTGCGTCAACGGGAAATACCGCAGTTGCTAAGCCAAGGGCAATGGTAAGCCGTGCAAAGCGAGGCAGTAGTAACACCTGATGCATACGATATGCCTTAAATGCGGCACGAAAGGCTGTCATTATTAATTCCGATTGAGTTTATTATTAATTAGGTCACTGGCTTACTGCATGGTTGCCTTAATACGCGGAGTTAATGCACCGTAATCATTGATCGTCTGAAAACTGATATCCCCAGTTGCAGCATGCGGGATATCCACCGATACTTCACCTTTGGCGGCACCATGGTGTTTGGGAGATTGCTATTTCCTGCTTTCATATTTGTTACGGTAATGAAGTAGGGCGTTGGATTAATAAGAGTGAGTTTGCTACCGCTGCGACGAAACCGAAGCATTGCTGGCGCTTCTTCAGGTGCCATTGCCAGGTTCGTCGGGCGATAAAACATTTTTATGCGGCTAATAATTGCCAGCTGTAATGTATTCTCATTCTTCTGGTCTTTTTCCATAGCAGGAATAGCTTTAACATTAACCCAAAACAGGCTTTCACGGTCGCCTGTAACTGATGATTAGTGGCGTTGATTATCCGAAGCGTATTCTCTTTTTACCTTGCATGGAAAAAAAAAAGCGGTGGGGTAATGACAAACTGGGTGTCTTTTGGTCACCTGCATTTTCTATCCATGACTGAATGAGATAGACACTGGCAGGATCATTATTCGTGACAGGCAATAAAACCTGTTTCTGGTTTGCCGGATAAATTACCCGCGTCGCACCAAGTGCGACAGCTGCGTTGGCAATGGTGCTATGGCAAGCAAAGAGCAATAAAAGTAACACTGTCGCCATAAAGGAAATAGAGTAGGGGATACGCGTAGTTTGCATCTGATGCATTCTCCATGTGTTAAGAGGATAAGCGGGGAAACCGTTACATCAGACAATCGGTAAATGTTGCTAATACATTGGCGACTCGCCGGGTTTCCAGACTTAATGCGTTTGTAATAAATGTTGGTTCTTCTTTTAATAGGAAAACCTTGCTACAAAGTAAATATTTTAAATAACAGTAAGTTTAACTACTGTTGTTTATTGATCGTTTAGATATTATGTGATTTTTTCATACCGCTCCAAAATATAAACTATTCCTCATTAATAATGAGATGAACATTGCTGAATTGCTCGGGTGTGCGTAGCCATGCCACACACACCCTGTTTCAATTTCAGATGACGTATAGCCACCTTAAGATTGAATTATAGATATTGAACTTTGAAGTTCGCATCAGCGTTTGCAGTACCAGCTACTGACTGCCTGAGAGCAATATAACGAGCCTGGAATGGCAGTATATTCGTGCCATCAATCAAGTCAGTTTTAGCGCTAAAAGTGGCACCATCAAGTATTAATACCTCACCCGTACGGTCCAAAATTTGAATACCGACATTTTGGGCAGAGCCTGCCCGCTGAACTCTGCAGCGCTAAGGTATCGTCATTACTGGTGACAGTAGTACCCAGTGGGATTTGCCCCTATATTTCCAGACATCTGTTATCACTTAACCCATTACAAGCCTGCTGCCGCAGCAGATATTCCCGTGGCGAGCGATAACCCAGCGCACTATGCGGATGCCATTCGTTATAATGCTCGAACGCCTCTGCAAGGCTCTTTTTGCTGCCGTTAACCCGTCTGGTTTGGGCATGATACTGATGTAGTCACGCTTTATCGTTTTCACGAAGCTCTCTGCTATTCCGTTACTCTCCGGACTCCGCACCGCCGTGTTCTTCGGTTCAAGTCCCAACATCCGGGCGAACTGGCGTGTTTCATTAGCCCGGTAGCATGAACCATTATCCGTCAGCCACTCCACTGGAGACGACGGAAGATCGTTGCCGAAGCGGCGTTCCACCGCTCCCAGCATGACGTCCTGTACTGTTTCACTGTTGAAGCCGCCGGTAGTGACCGCCCAGTGCAGTGCCTCACGATCACAGCAGTCCAGCGCGAACGTGACACGCAGTCTCTCTCCGTTATCACAGCAGAACTCGAACCCGTCAGAGCACCATCGCTGATTGCTTTCTTTCACGGCCACTCTGCCTGTATGTGCCCGTTTCGATGGCGGTACAGCGGTTTTTCGCTCAAGCAACAGCGCATTCTGTCGCATGATCCGGTAAACACGTTTGGCATTGATCGCAGGCATACCATCAAGTTCGGCCTGTCTGCGAAGCAGCGCCCATACCCGACGATAACCATACGTGGGCAGCTCTCCGATAACATGGTGTATACGGAGAAGCACATCCGTATCATCAGTGTGACGACTGCGGCGGCCATCCATCCAGTCATCGGCCTCGTCTGAGAATGACGCAACTGCGCACGCGACACCCGGAGACAACGGCTGACTGCTTACTCCCATCCCTGGCAATAAGGGCGCGTGCGCTATCCACTTTTTGCCCGTCCATATTCAACGGCTTTTTGAGGAGTTCATTTTCCATCGTTTTCTTGCCGAGCAGGCGCTGGAGTTCTTTAATCTGCTTCATGGCGGCAGCAAGTTCAGAGGCAGGAACAACCTGTTCTCCGGCGGCGACAGCAGTAAGACTTCCTTCCTGGTATTGCTTACGCCAGAGAAATAACTGGCTGGCTGCTACACCATGTTGCCGGGCAACGAGGGAGACCGTCATCCCCGGTTCAAAGCTCTGCTGAACAATTGCGATCTTTTCCTGTGTGGTACGCCGTCTGCGTTTCTCCGGCCCTAAGACATCAATCATCTGTTCTCCAATGACTAGTCTAAAAACTAGTATTAAGACTATCACTTATTTAAGTGATACTGGTTGTCTGGAGATTCAGGGGCCAGTCTACCGAATGCAACAGCTGCATTACTGGAAACATTGGTATCACAATCATTCAGCTTGATATTGAAGCCAACGGCGGAGCTGAGGTCACCCGCTTTAGCCAGAGCGAGAAGAACGGACCTGACCCAGCTCAACCGTTTGGTCATTGATTCTGAATCAATCGCACAAGCGGCATTTACCACTTCACCTTTAAAATGAATAACACCGCCATTAACAGTGGTCGTTACTGATTCATCACCCTCGGCTGCGCTTACCGCAGCAGACGACATCGCCAACACAGAAACGACAATCATACCGACATGTTTGAGTTTCATAATTCTCCAAAATTTATATTTAAGTAGCTGAATAAAGAAAGTTAACAATCAAGTCATTCTGTTATTGCTTATAAAACAAGAATCATTCTTGATGGGATATTGCCCTGAGAATATAGTTTCCGGGGTTATTACATTTCACGAAGAACGATAATATCTTTAAATTACAAGGACACCTAATCACAACAAGTTTATTGCAGCACTTGTTGTAGAGAGTATTTGCAAAGACATTTTATGTCGCTAAATAACATGACGATTTCATTATGCATGTTATTTATAAACCGTGACTAAACAGAATATTATTGCGAACAAGGGAAGTGTCAGGAAAGGTCAAGAGCGACCAATGGCTTATATGGCTATAAATCATTAGCTATAGTTAATGTTTGCCTGGTGTAACTAACACGGAATTGCTCTAAACAGATAAGTGCAGGGTTTATTAAAGCTGACCGACAGACTTTCTTAACCTGGTAATATCTCTTTAGGTGACTCTCCAAACATCCGCGAATATTCCCGACAGAAATGGGATAAGCTTTCGTAACCGACAGCATAGGCTGCAGTGGTGACATCGTAATGTTCATTCAGTATCAGTCGCCTGGCTTCATTGAGGCGTAGCCATTTCTGATACCGGAGTGGACTCATTCCCGCAAGCTGTCTGAAGTGTTGATGGAAAGAGGGGTGTTCATTTGCACGCGGTTTGCCAGCCTGACTCTTCAACGCAGGGAAGATGCGGCAAACGGCAAACCTGCATACCAGCCAGCCTATATCCGGTATGCACAGGCCAATCATGAAAGAGGAGAGGCTTTATGTTCTGGAACCCTGAAGTAATAACGACGACCGGAAAATCGCTTCGCATCACTCAAATCCAATTTAACATAATATACATTATGCGCACCAACATAAACCAAGGAAGAATCCAGTCGTTGGCGGTCATGATTGTCCTGCTCATTAACAACGACCAAAACCCCATATCTTACTTAATACCGTATTCTCGGCTTAACCGGTCGTGCAACCTCAACACATTGGTTTCAACTACATCTTATCCGCTCTACGGGATAAACGCTGCGATATCCGCGATCGCGGATAAAAAGGAGGATTTAAAGTCGTTTGAAGTCGGCAATATTAAGCCGCATGCATCTTCGACATGCGGCTTATACGGTTTACCAGCTATATTTCACACCCAGCATGCCCTGAGTATCGCTATAGCCTTTATCACCTAGTTGCACACCGACATTCCCCCACAGGCTAAGGTTGTTATTTACTTTCGCCTCAACCCCGGTACGTACTTCACCGAGATTACGCGCACCATCACGGCTTACGGTTTGACCATTCATCTTCACGGCGTAGACTTTTGCTGTTGTTGATCCAGTTCGCTTCAATGTAAGGCTGGAACTCACGCTGTTTACCATTGTCACGCTGGTGTAGTCGTCAGCAGAACGGTTATCGGAACTGACGCTGTTATCAAACCAGTTATACAGCGCCCAGCTGTCAACATAAGCGCCGGTCTTATTCGCATCGTTCTGATACCAGGTCGCGTACAGTCCTGCGCTGTAACCGCTGATGCGCCCATCCGATTTATAACCCACATGATTACTCTGAGTATTACTGTGCTGATTGGCATAGCCTGCCATGACGCCGAGATGCCAGCGATCCTGCGCGTTGCTACTCCACTGCGCCAAATCGCCGCCTAGCCTTGCCATATTAATGGCAGAGTCGGAACCGAAAGCAATTTCCCCCACGATATCCGTCGTACCCTGATACGCCGCGGAATCGTTGTTAAGAGTCAGGATCCCGGTACCCAGTTTTGTCACATCACCGCTACCGCTGATACTGTGCGTCATCGCCCAGCTACGCTCAGTGGAGATGGTGAGCAGGCCATTATTGATAACGGAAGCATCACCCAGGTTTTTCTGCTCGTTGACGCTGAGCGCGCTGCCTGTATCAATGTTGAATTGCCCCACAAAGCGGCTATTATCGCCATCCAGCTCTACATCTGTCCTGGCGGTTGCGCTCACGATACCCTTCCCGCTTATGCCATTGCGCAGTTCGCCAGTCACGTTTTTTAGCGTTAACAGACCGTTATTGGCAATATTTCCGCTGCCTAACCCCTGCGTATTATCGAGGCTGACTTCCGCATTTGGGCTAATGCTGGTTAACGCATTGTAGCGTGCATTAAGCCCCTCGATAGCCAGCGTTCCCCCTGTAACATTCAGGTTTCCGCCACCTGTCAGTTCACCCTGACTGATCCCACCTTTATTTACCGTCAGCGCCCCCTCTTTGAACAAAACAGTCGAACCCATCTGCCCGGTGAATGTCTCTACCGTCTGCGTCGATCCATTAAGATCGACGATGGCCGCGTTGCTGATGTTCAGTTCCCGGGTGTTGCCAAGTGCACCATCCGCATCGGTACGTAATGTCCCCATCTGAACGTAGGTTGCCCCTGATAGTCGTTCTGAGCGTTGGAAAGCGAAACCTGTCGCACCGTATTGATTGCCAGATCCCCTTCACCACCGATTTTTGCCGACATATCGGCCGTTTGCGCCATAGGCTCCGCCATGTTCGGCTAACGTCAGCTTTTGCCCTCCATGGATGTTCAGCGCTTTCAGCCCATAGTTAACGTACAAACCATCACCGGTGCGGTCGTGAGGCGGAATCCATAATCACCCTCGGCGACCACCGTTCCGTTTTGCGCAATGTGTAACGTTTTGTCCGCTTCCACCTCGTCGCCCTGTAAATCACGTAACGTTAATGAGCCACCCGACCCAATAACCGTTTGCGCCTTCACCAGTTGAACGCCGACATGGCTATCATCGTGTTCCAGCAAATTGAGCGTCGTCAGAGGGTTATTCGCCATGGGATCATTCCACGGTTTAGGCACGTCGATAAGCACGTCGCCCGTCCCGTTTACCTTATAGTTACGGCCTTTCGGTGTAGTCACTCGCGCCGACAACCAGCGTATCGACGCTGATATATCCCTCTGCAAGCGTCGCAGCAGGAATATCCGTATCGAAAATGAGCGTACCGCCATTCATGGCCAGTCCACCAATGGATTGCTCTCCCACGTTTACCGATGTGGTATTTTCAATGTCAGACTGCAACATCGCGTGAGTAAGCGCAGCGGTGTTGTCGCGTTCCAGAGTGAAGGTACTGTCTTTCAGTTGGGCAACACCGGCGAATTCAGTCCCTGTTGCATGGGTAAAAGCCAAACATCTTGTCGGAGGATGACAGCTGCACTCGCATCAAGCCATCGCCTTTGAGCGCATTGGTCAGCGTGTAATCTCCTGCGCTGTTCGTTGATGCGAGAATGTCGAGCGTACCGGGGCTTGCAATGGTGACTTCACTCGAACCCATGCCTGTTACCCCATCTGCCGTATGTGACGCAATAGTCAGGAGGCCGTCATTGACCAGCGTTTTACCGCTATAAGTATTCCCTGCATTGAACACCGTATGGCCTGCATCATGCATCACTTTTCCGTCTTTATCGTCACCCGTAATCAGCATATCGACCTGGTAGCCGGCATCACTGTTATTGGTATGATTAAAGACAAAAACGCCTTCGCCAAGACCAAACTCCACTTTCGTCGCATTGGTAATAAACCCGGCATCTGCCGCTACCTCACCGTGAGCAGCACCAATGTTTAGCGTTCCTACAGCAGGCTCAAAAACACCTAAGTAAACTTCTCCACCTTCGACATTCAGCGTGCCGTTATTCGTCAGGGTTAACGTACCTGTGCCAGTCGTCCCTACGTTCATATTGAATGTTTCAAGAAGAGAGTTCTGCCCATCCACCCGCACGTCGCCCTTACTTTTGTCATTCAGAGCTATCTGTGTATCACGCGCTTTAACTATACCTCCGGTGGTAATATTCAGTTCACCCGTGCCTAATACACCGACCTGTAGCAATTGGGCGTTAGTAGATGACGTTTTTAAATTCCAGAGACTATGCGTTGAAATATTAACTATCCCTTACCGGAGGCATTTCCTCCGATAAATCCATAGCCCGTTGAATTAAGGGTGGGCACCATTACTGACATTTACGATGCCGCTACCAAAATTACCGACATTGATACCTACAGTATCGAACGATGATGTCGCATCCATCAGGTTCAGTGTGCCGATACCGCTTGCTTTATCGCCCAAAAAGTAATATTTTGCGATACGAACTTACCGCCATCGCTGATATTGAGGTTTCCGACGCCCGCAACACCAATAGTGGTATAGACATTCTTATTGACCTCCCACATCCCCCCCGTGGTGATGCTAACCTTCCCGACGCCGGTTTCTCCATAACCGAGTGAGCTTCCTCCGTTGCTGACAACAAGCCCCTCATTACTGATATTCATTTCGCCGTGGCCGTCATAACCAAGATTAGTTCCGAGATTAGTGATAACGGAGTTCTTATCCTTAACAGTAATGTTGCCTGTGCCTGTTTCTTTCATCCCCGCAGTGATAATTCCCGAATCGACTTTGCCTTCACTAGAGACATTAAGTTCACCGTCGCCAGCATCACCGATATAGATATAGCGGAAAGCTTCGCCCGTTCCGAGGAAATTCCAATGCCCTTTATCGGTCACGTTGACGACACCGTGGGAACCGTCCTGAACGCCCACCAATGAATATTCTTTGTTATTAATCAGTCCATTATTGGAAATATTGACTTTGCCATTACCGAAATATCCATTATAGAGTCTGCGTACCGTAATGACAGAGTCTTGATCCTGCACATTCAGGGTTCCGATACCGGTGGCATTGCCACCGATAATCGTATTTTCAGCCGTAATTAGCCCACCCTCGCGAATAGTCGCTTCCCCAGTTCCTTGATTACCAATTTGAAATTCAATTGAGGAATCGTTATTTTTCATTAGCCACTCACCGCCCTTTTCAACGACAACCTGGCCATTACTGCCCGCCTGATAGCCTAAAATGGCGACGATTGAACTCGTGACGTAACCCTTATCCGTAATATTTAATGAGCCCCGTACCGTAACTCCCTATTTCGAATAATTCGGTCGTCAAAACCGAGTCCTCTTCCTCAACATTAACCGTCCCGACGCCTGCAGCTTGAGTACCTAATCTTAAATAGCCTCCATCGACGTGACCCTTCTGTTTAATATTCAGCGTCCCCGTTCCGGATTGACCCACATTTAAAAGGCCTTGCATTATTTCCGCTATCATACAATCGCCAAAAGCCACCCAAAACATTAACGGTGCCCTCTGAGTCCTCATTAGCGCCAATGACGCTGGTAGTAATAGTGGTTAAGAGGCATTACCGCCAGCCAAAATATTAAGCACTCCAGTGCCATACCAGCCAACCAGGTAGGCATCATAAGCAACATTAGTATCAATATTGGTAATCTGATCATTATCAACTTCCAGACTTGCACCAGACGCTGAACCGCTTAGTGCCAGCAAAACACCCAGCGTCAATCTACTGAGTTTCGTTGTCAGTCCAGAGGATTTACGCAAATTAACCGTCGATGTTTTACCTACCCTGCGAGTTAATTCCGAGCAGACCTGAAATGCCTGTAGGGTGCAATTCCATATCACGCGATAGATTCTATTCATATAAACGCTCCATATACAAACAATACAGCCACGAAAGAGATGAGTCGTCAGACATTAAAAATGAAACTTATTAAATTGTCAGAGGTCTGTATTGAGTGTTGGTTGGAGGTGGGAAGGTGTCAATTTGGCTAATTTGCTAATACTTTCGAATTGATAGATTAAAAATTGCATAGTTCTTATTTTATTTAAAAATGAACCATGAGTTATTGTTGCTTAATAAGAAAAAATATTTCTTTCAATAAGAAAATTACCATCATCATATTTAACAAAGAATAGCACTAATTGCTAAAAAAGAACTCTATTAAAACTCTTTTTCATTCATTTATGCCTTTAGGAATATTCGCTATAAAATAAGGGTTATGCTTAATGTTTTAAGAAAAATAGCAATTTTCCCTTGAATATAGTACTGGCGATGGAACGATGAATCTGCAAGCTGGCATTTAACAAGCCAGTTCTAAAAGAAGGGAAATAAGAATAACTATACTCAAAAACTAACAGCCACGGTCATCATGATGTGGCTGTCAATGAAACTATAACCCAGGCGCTTTCCATAACGACGTCGTCAGTCCATGATCAACCAGCCCCAGCTGATCCTGATAAACTGCCTGCCACTTATCGCGTGAATCCTGATAAAGTTCATGCTTTTCTGGGTCTGGTGTGTGCGTCCGTTCCCAGCGAACCAGGCGTTCTCCGGTTTCTGCCATTGATGAAAAATTCCGGCACCGACGCCAGCTGCAATGGCACATCCTAATGCAGTGGCTTCTTTGACCACCGGAATATTGACGGGTAATCCCGAGACATCAGCGAGAATTTGACTCCATAATTTCCCTTTTGAACCTCCGCCTGCAAAGACTAGAGATGTGGGATGAATATTCGAAAAATCAGCAATTTGCTGCAAGTTACACGCTGATACAATCGCCGCATTTTCTTCCAGCGCACGGAACAATGTCGCTTTGTTACATTTATCCGGGTCAATGGACAAGTTAATAAAGGAAGGCGCAGCGTGATACCAGGTTTTAAAGCGCATTCTGTCGGAGAATATCGGCATTACGCCCCACGACCCATGGCGGCACACGACTTGCCATCTCTTCAAGCAGCGTATAGGTGTCGATGCCTAAACGTTCGGCAATCAGTTTTTCTTCGGCACAGAAAGCATCGCGGAACCAGCGCATGGTGAGTCCGGTAAAAAGCTTATAGATTCAGCTTGTACCATGCCAGAATAACATGGGGATTAACGCGCACGTTCATTTCTGGGTCTGTCACCGGCGCGGCTAAGTTTACAACTTGCTGCCAGAATGTACCGCCAAGAACCGCGGTTTGTGCCGGACGGACAACGCCTAACCCCAGGGCAACCAAGCTGCACGTCACCTCCTCCAACGACCACCGGAGTGCCCGCCTTCAGACCGCAGAGTTCCGCCGCTTGTGAACTTACCACGCCCAGCAATGTGCCGGTTTCTTTGACAGGAGAAAGAATATCGGCCCGCAGTCCGGCCATATCCAGCAATGCAGGTTTCCAGTCACGGGTGGTTAGATCAAGAAGTCCCGTGGTGCCAGCGTTAGAGGGATCCACCGCCAGTTCGCCGCTGAGCATATAGGCCAGCCAGTCGCTGATCATGGTGATGGTCGACGCCTGTCGGTAGATATCGGAACGATGGTGCGCCAGCCAAAGTAATCTGGGGATGGCGCTTAAAGCCAGCGTTTGCCCGGTCGCTCGATAAACTTTGTTTTCAAAGGTATTGTTGTGCAGTTCTTTAAGTTCGCTAACTTCGCGCGCCGCTCTGGCATCCACATTGGCGCAGGCCCAGATCGGTGTTCCATCATTGTTATATAAAACAATGCCTTCACGCATCGAACATGCCGAAACGGCAGCGATATACTCCGGGGCTATGCCGGCGTTGTGCAGCGCCTGGCGCATACACTCACACGCCAGTTGCCAGTTTTTGTTGAGATCAAATTCCATAGAACCAGGAACGTCCGGTACTGCCAGGTGCCGCCACTCCGCCTGTCTCACGGCTATTTGATTGCCTTCCAGGTCGAATATCACAGCCCGAATACTTCCGGTACCTGCATCCAGCGCCATCAGGTAATACTTTGATTCTGAAGGGGTAAAGAGTCGAGCCATTAGATTATCCTCGGCTTATGCGTTCTGTCTGTTCCTCTATACGTTCTCCATCATTCCCGGTAATAAGGTCATGCAAATTTAACTACGTAAAATCGCCGCTGCTGTATCCTGATCGGTAACCAGTGCGTTGATATAACCGCCTTTCATTGCAGCGGCAATTGCTTCGGCTTTATTTTCTCCCCCTGCCACGCCAACCCGGACGGGTATGGTCTTCAGCGCGCTTAAAGGTAAGCCAATCAGTTCGTTATGTATTTTAATATCCGTGACAACGTCACCTTTTGCATCAAAAAAGTAGCCTAAAATGTCGCCAACCGCCCCTTTTCGACCAATCATTAACTGTTCGCCCTGGCTGATATAGCCGGAGCGAATGATTGTTGCGTCGTCTTGTTGACTCACAGCCCCAATGCCGACAATCGCCACATCCGCTGCTTGCGCGGCTAGCAGAACATCTTTGACGCAATTTTCATTTTTAACGTACGGGCAATGTCAGCGGAGGATGCCCGCAACGGAGCCGGAATAATATTCACACTGCACGCCGCGTTAAGCTGCCCGATACCCGTCATATAAGAACCGACTCCACCGGAGAGCGTGACCAGGCGAATTTGCTGTGACGAAATAAAACCACTTAAGCGTTGCAGCGTATTCATGGTTGCCTCGCCAAAACCAATCGCCAGCATCTGTTGTGGTTGAAGTAAACTCATCAACATATGCGCCGCGCCTATCCCTAGTCGCCCGCCGACATCAGCATCCGCAAGCCCTGGATCACCCGGACATGTTGCAGCGAAAACTGACGACGTAATTGTGTTTCATATTCCAGACAGCCTTCAAAGCGAGAATTAATCTGTACGCGAATAATGCCGGATTGATGCCCTTTCTCCAGTAATCGCGACACTTTCAAACGGGTCAGGCCGAGACGATCGCTGATCTCACTCTGGGTCAGCCCGTCATGGTAGTAAAACCACGCAATCCGCGCGACCTGTTCTTCTTCACACATTCCCTGTTCTGAAATTACCGAATCGTTGATTGTCATAATTCATTCTTCACTTTGAACATACCTAAATCTTTAATGCAATTGTTCAGTTCTTGCGCATTTATATCTGTGATGGCAACCACAGTTTGACTCTATGAGTATGAACAAACGCAACCGTGAAAATCAAAATAGCATAAATTGTGATCTATTCGTCGGAAATATGTGCAATGTCCACCTAAGGTTATGAACAAATTAAAAGCAGAAATACATTTGTTCAAAACTCACCTGCAAAACTGAACGGGGGAAATATGCAAACGAGTGATACCCGCGCGTTACCGCTACTTTGCGCCCGCTCGGTTTATAAACAGTATTCAGGAGTTAATGTCCTGAAAGGCATCGATTTTACGTTGCATCAGGGGGAGGTCCACGCCCTGCTCGGCGGCAATGGTGCCGGTAAATCGACGTTAATGAAGATTATTGCCGGTATTACCCCTGCTGATAGCGGTACGCTGGAGATTGGGGGCAACAACTACGTCAGATTAACGCCAGTTCATGCTCATCAGCTGGGCATTTATCTCGTTCCCCAGGAACCGCTGCTTTTTCCAAGCCTGTCGATAAAAGAAAACATCCTGTTTGGTCTGGCAAAAACAACTCTCCATACAGAAAATGAATAACTTGCTGGCGGCGCTGGGCTGCCAGTTTGATCTGCATAGTCTGGCAGGATCGCTGGATGTCGCCGATCGCCAAATGGTGGAAATCCTCCGCGGGCTGATGCGCGATTCGCGAATTCTGATCCTCGATGAACCTACCGCCTCGCTTACTCCCGCCGAAACCGAACGTTTGTTTATTCGCTTGCGGGAGTTGCTTGCTACTGGCGTGGGTATTGTTTTTATCTCGCATAAGCTGCCGGAAACTCGCCAGATTGCCGACCGAATTAGCGTGATGCGCGACGGAACCATCGCCTTAAGCGGCAAAACCAGCGAACTGTCTACCGACGACATTATTCAGGCCATTACGCCAGCGCTACGGGAAAAATCGCTCTCTGCCAGCCAAAAATTATGGCTGGAATTACCTGGCAACCGCCCACAACATGCCGCGGGAACGCCGGTGCTGACACTGGAAAATCTGACCGGCGAAGGTTTCAGGAATGTCAGCCTGACGCTCAATGCCGGAGAAATTCTGGGCCTGGCTGGGCTGGTGGGAGCCGGACGCACAGAACTGGTCTATGGTCTGCGTACTTTGCGTGGCGGACGCATTATGCTGAATGGTAAAGAGATCAATAGATTATCCACCGGAGAACGTTTACTGCGCGGTCTGGTTTATCTGCCGGAAGATCGCCAGTCATCCGGACTTAATCTCGATGCTTCACTGGCGTGGAACGTCTGCGCCCTTACTCATAACCTTCGTGGATTCTGGGCGAAAACCGCGAAAGATAACGCCACACTGGAACGTTATCGTCGGGCGCTGAATATTAAATTTAACCAACCGGAACAAGCTGCGCGGACCTTATCCGGCGGCAACCAGCAAAAATCCTGATTGCCAAATGTCTGGAAGCTTCGCCGCAAGTTTTGATTGTCGATGAGCCGACGCGCGGCGTGGATGTCTCGGCGCGTAATGATATCTACCAACTGTTGCGCAGCATCGCCGCACAAAATGTGGCTGTGCTGCTTATCTCCTCTGATCTGGAAGAGATCGAACTGATGGCAGATCGCGTGTATGTGATGCATCAGGGCGAAATTGCCCACTCTGCACTGACCGGACGCGATATTAATGTCGAGACCATTATGCGCGTTGCCTTCGGAGATAGTCAGCGTCAGGAGGCGTCATGCTGAAATTTATTCAGAACAACCGTGAAATCACGGCACTGCTGGCGGTGGTGCTGCTGTTTGTATTACCCGGTTTTCTCGACCGTCAGTATTTAAGTGTGCAAACGCTGACCATGGTTTATAGCAGCGCGCAAATCCTGATCCTGCTGGCAATGGGCGCGACGCTGGTAATGCTTACGCGCAATATTGATGTTTCAGTGGGTTCGATTACCGGAATGTGCGCGGTGCTGTTGGGGATGTTACTGAACGCGGGGTATTCACTACCTGTTGCTTGTGTCGCGACTTTACTGCTTGGTTTGCTCGCGGGATTTTTCAACGGTGTCCTGGTCGCGTGGCTAAAGATCCCTGCCATTGTTGCCACCCTTGGCACGTTAGGGTTGTACAGAGGCATCATGTTGCTGTGGACTGGCGGTAAATGGATTGAGGGATTACCCACCGAACTGAAACAACTCTCCGCCCCGCTGCTGTTTGGCGTTTCCGCGATTGGTTGGTTGACGATAATTCTGGTGGCATTTATGGCCTGGCTGCTGGCAAAGACGGCGTTTGGACGCAGTTTTTATGTCACGGGCGATAATTTACAGGGCGCTCGTCAACTGGGCGTTCGTACGGAAGCCATTCGCATTGTGGCATTTTCGTTGAACGGCTGCATGGCGGCACTGGCGGGAATTGTGTTTGCTTCGCAGATTGGTTTTATCCCCAACCAGACCGGTACCGGGCTGGAGATGAAAGCAATTGCAGCCTGCGTGCTGGGCGGCATTAGTTTGCTCGGCGGTTCCGGCGCGATCATCGGTGCGGTACTCGGCGCATGGTTCCTGACGCAGATCGATAGCGTACTGGTGCTGTTGCGCATTCCGGCATGGTGGAATGATTTTATCGCGGGCATGGTTCTGCTGGCGGTGCTGGTGTTTGATGGACGCCTGCGTTGTGCGCTGGAACGTAATCTGCGGCGGCAAAAATATGCCCGCTTTATGATGCCACCGCCATCCGTTAAACCCGCTTCGTCAGGTAAAAAACGGGAGGCCGCGTAATGCGTATTCGCTACGGTTGGGAACTGGCTCTTGCCGCACTGCTCGTTATTGAGATTGTTGCATTTGGTGCAATTAACCCGCGGATGTTAGATCTCAATATGTTGCTGTTCAGCACCAGTGACTTTATCTGCATTGGCATTGTCGCCCTACCGCTGACGATGGTGATTGTCAGTGGTGGGATCGATATTTCGTTTGGTTCGACCATCGGCCTCTGCGCCATTGCATTGGGCGTACTGTTTCAAAGTGGTGTGCCGATGCCGCTGGCGATTCTTCTGACCTTACTGCTCGGCGCATTGTGCGGGTTGATCAACGCCGGATTAATTATCTATACCAAAGTTAACCCGCTGGTGATTACGCTTGGCACGCTGTATCTGTTTGCCGGAAGCGCCCTGCTGCTTTCCGGGATGGCCGGAGCGACGGCGGTACGAAGGTATTGGTGGATTCCCGATGGCGTTTACAGATTTCGCTAACCTGGATGTGCTGGGACTCCCCGTTCCGCTGATTATCTTCCTGATATGTCTCCTCGTTTTCTGGCTCTGGCTGCATAAAACCCATGCCGGACGTAACGTGTTTTTAATTGGGCAAAGCCCGCGTGTGGCGGTTTATAGCGCGATTCCAGTTAACCGCACCTTGTGTGCGCTCTATGCCATGACGGGGCTGGCGTCTGCGGTCGCCGCTGTGCTGCTGGTATCGTATTTTGGTTCAGCACGTTCCGATCTCGGTGCGTCGTTTCTGATGCCCGCCATCACCGCCGTAGTGCTCGGCGGTGCCAATATTTATGGTGGTTCTGGTTCCATTATCGGCACCGCCATAGCGGTTTTATTAGTGGGATATTTGCAACAAGGTTTGCAAATGGCAGGAGTGCCAAATCAGGTGTCCAGCGCCCTTTCCGGTGCGCTACTTATCGTCGTTGTCGTAGGTCGTTCCGTTAGCCTGCATCGCCAGCAAATTAAAGAGTGGCTGGCGCGTCGGGCCAATAACCCATTGCCATAAAGGATATCTTCATGACACTTCATCGCTTTAAGAAAATCGCCTTACTTAGCGCGCTTGGCATTGCCGTAATCTCTATGAATGTGCAGGCGGCAGAGCGTATTGCATTTATTCCCAAACTGGTTGGCGTGGGATTTTTTACCAGCGGTGGCAACGGCGCACAACAAGCGGGTAAAGAGCTGGGCGTTGATGTGACCTACGACGGGCCGACAGAACCCAGTGTTTCTGGTCAGGTACAGTTGATTAATAACTTCGTCAATCAGGGTTATAACGCCATTATCGTTTCTGCGGTTTCGCCTGATGGCTTGTGTCCGGCACTGAAACGCGCCATGCAACGTGGTGTGAGAGTGCTGACCTGGGACTCTGATACTAAACCGGAGTGCCGCTCTTACTACATTAATCAGGGAACGCCCGCCCAGTTGGGAGGTATGTTGGTGGATATGGCGGCGCGTCAGGTGAATAAAGACAAAGCCAAAGTCGCGTTTTTCTACTCAAGCCCCACCGTTACGGACCAAAACCAGTGGGTGAAAGAAGCGAAAGCGCAAATCGCCAAAGAGCATCCAGGGCTGGGAAATTGTCACTACGCAGTTTGGCTATAACGATGCCACTAAATCGTTACAAACCGCAGAAGGAATATTAAAAGCCTATAGCGATCTCGACGCCATTATCGCCCCCGATGCCAATGCCCTGCCCGCTGCCGCACAAGCCGCAGAAAACCTGAAAAATGACAAAGTTGCGATTGTCGGATTCAGTACGCCAAACGTGATGCGCCCATATGTAGAGCGGGGCACGGTGAAAGAATTTGGCCTGTGGGATGTGGTTCAGCAAGGCAAAATTTCAGTTTATGTCGCGGATGCATTATTGAAAAAAGGATCAATGAAAACGGGCGACAAGCTGGATATCCGGGCGTAGGTCAGGTGGAAGTCTCGCCAAACAGCGTTCAGGGCTATGACTACGAAGCGGATGGTAATGGCATCGTACTGTTACCGGAGCGCGTGATATTCAACAAAGAGAATATCGGCAAATACGATTTCTGATGTGCATTACTTAACCGGAGTACGTTATGGCAGATTTAGACGATATTAAAGATGGTAAAGATTTTCGTACCGATCAACCGCAACAAAATATCCCTTTTATCCTGAAAGGTTGCGGTGCACTGGATTGGGGAATGCAGTCACGCTTATCGCGGATATTTGATCCGAAAACGGGTAAAACCGTGATGCTGGCCTTTGATCATGGTTATTTTCAGGGGCCGACTACCGGACTTGAACGCATTGATATAAATATCGCCCCGCTGTTTGAACATGCAGATGTATTAATGTGTACGCGCGGCATTTTTGCGCAGCGTAGTTCCCCGGCGACCAATAAGCCGGTGGTACTGCGGGCGTCAGGTGCGAACTCTATTCTGGCGGAATTAAGTAATGAAGCCGTGGCGTTATCGATGGATGACGCCGTGCGCCTGAACAGTTGCGCGGTGGCGGCGCAGGTTTATATCGGCAGCGAATATGAACATCAGTCGATCAAAAATATTATTCAGCTGGTCGATGCCGGAATGAAAGTGGGAATGCCGACCATGGCCAGTGACAGGCGTGGGCAAAGATATGGTGCGCGATCAACGTTATTTCTCGCTCGCGACTCGAATCGCCGCTGAAATGGGGCGCAGATTATCAAAACTTATTATGTCGATAAAGGTTTTGAACGGATTGTTGCCGGATGTCCGGTACCCATTGTTATTGCTGGCGGTAAAAGTTACCGGAGCGCGAGGCGCTGGAAATGTGCTGGCAGGCTATCGATCAGGGCGCTTCTGGTGTGGATATGGGACGTAATATTTTCCAGTCTGACCATCCGGTGGCGATGATGAAAGCCGTACAGGCGGTGGTACACCATAACGAAACGGCTGATCGGGCATATGAACTCTATCTGAGTGAAAAACAGTAACTGCGGATTTAAGGAGAAGAATTATGCACGTCACACTGGTTGAAATTAACGTTCATGAAGACAAGGTTGACGAGTTTATCGAAGTTTTTTCGCCAGAACCACCTAGGGCTCGGTACAGGAAGAAGGCAATTTGCGCTTCGATGTCTTACAGGACCCGGAAGTGAATTCGCGCTTTTATATCTACGAAGCTTATAAAGATGAAGACGCAGTGGCGTTCCATAAAAACCACGCCCCACTACAAAACCTGTGTCGCAAAACTGGAAGCTTTAATGACCGGGCCGCGTAAAAAACGTCTGTTCAATGGATTGATGCCGTGAGGCGAATTTATCAGTTTTATCTACACTAGGGGTAACGCGCTGACGGGAGTAAAAATATGTCTGACTGGAACCCTCTTTATATCTGCACTTTGCCGCTGAACGATCGCGTCCGGCGATGGAGCTGCTTGCCAGAGTGCCGCTGGAGAATATCGAATACGTTGCCGATCTTGGCTGTGGCCCGGTAACAGCACCGCACTGCTGCATCAACGTTGGCCTGCTGCCAGAATAACGGGCATCGACTCGTCTCCGGCGATGATTGCTGAAGCGCGCAGTGCTTTGCCAGACTGCCAGTTCGTGGAAGCAGACATCCGCAACTGGCAACCGGAACAGGCACTCGATCTGATTTTTGCTAATGCCTCACTGCAATGGCTGCCCGCCCACTACGAATTGTTCCCTCATCTGGTTTCTTTACTTAATTCGCATGGTGTGTTGGCAGTACAGATGCCAGATAACTGGCTAGAGCCAACCCATGTGCTCATGCGCGAAGTCGCCTGGGAACAAAATTATCCGGATCGCGGGCGTGAGCCGCTGGCTGGCGTTCATGCTTACTACGATATTTTGAGCGAAGCCGGATGTGAGGTCGATATCTGGCGAACCACTTACTATCACCAGATGCCGTCGCACCAGGCGATTATCGATTGGGTGACCGCCACTGGATTACGTCCGTGGTTACAGGATCTGACCGAGAGCGAACAGCAGCATTTTCTTACGCGCTACCATCAGATGCTGGAAGAGCAGTATCCACTGCAAGAGAACGGAGAGATACTGCTGGCATTTCCGCGTCTGTTTATTGTTGCCCGGCGTACGGAGTAAATATTACGTCAGCTGGTAATGACGATCGGGAAGAATTTTTGCTGGAATTTCTGCTTCATCGTTCATCTGTAACAGGTCAATTTCAATAGCGTTGCAGATGGCATCCAGCGGTAAATCATTGTTTTCAATACCGAAGGGATCTTCCAGTTCTTCCGCCAGACAATCCAGCGAAATAAAAGTGTAGGAAATCAGCACAGAGATAAAAGGCGTCATGTAATGCAGATCCACGACCAGCGCGAACGGCAGCATGATACAAAACAGATAAACGGTACGATGCAAAATCAGGGTGTAGGCAAAGGGAATTGGCGTATAGGCAATGCGCTCGCAGCCTGCCAGAACCGCTGAAATATCGTTAAGCCGATCGTTGAGGCTAATAAACAGGATATCTGAAAGCTGCCCATTGCGGCGCTGGAACCGCCAACCACTCCCCCCATTATTAACAAGATACGGTTAGCTGGAGAGTTCGAAGTCAGTACACGCTGAAGATCTTCCGTCTTGAGATATTGAGCCAGCACTTCCGCCTGTGGTTGTTTGCGTAATGTCATGCGTAAACAGTGAGCGAAGGCGATTTGCAGCCGGGCAAACTCCCCTTACACTTGCCGAATCCGGCAATGTCGTTTTTACCTCGCGCAGTAACGACCGTGAGGCAATCATCAACTGCCCCCAAAGTTTTCGCGCTTCAACGTAACGGGCGTAACCGGCATTATTACGAAAACCAAGAAAAATGGCGATGGCGACACCGAGAATGCTGAACGGTGCGAGGGTGAATTTGATGCCCAGATGCGTGTACCAGGGCAGCATGAAAATAACAGCGATAGAAAAGAGAAAATTGAGTAGTAAACGCGAGGATATCTTGGATAATACTGAGCCGTGCCAGACAAAAAATACGGCGCAGCCAGTGTTGTTGTGGACGAACAATCATGGTTATCTTCAGGCGTGGAAAAGTCGCCCTATTAAACGTGATTACGATCACATTCTCAAGACACTACTTACAAATTACCTACAAGCTTACGACATTAACAGGTGCTGCATGTAGCACCTGTTAATGATAAAGGCACATAGGATGTTGTAACTAATATAGTGAAATAAGAAACCCGGTCGAAACCGGGTTCAGAGTATTAGCACAACGGACGTACAGCTTCGCGCATTCCTTTTTCGAGAATCGCATCCAGAGTCATTAGCAACCTGCTCGACCAGACCAGGCACTTGCGTCAGGTCCTGCTCCCAGTGGTCTTTTTCTGCCAAAACAATCGCTACCAGTTCCTGGGTGCCGATAACACGGTTACGATGCTGGCTCCAGAGTTGCTGATAACGTTCCAGCCAGTGGGCATCGTCCTGTACCGGATATGTTTCTCCATTACGCTCACCGCGATAGAACGCAATCAATGCTGCTAATGCGAAAGTAAGGCGCGCCGGAAGTGTGCCGTTTGCCTTCTGCCCTGCCAGCAGCTGCGGCAGGATACGGGTGCGGAACTTGGTCATACCGTTGAGCGCGATAGACAGCAGCTGATGCTTAATGTACGGGTTACGGAAACGCCCGGTGACAGCACTGGCGAAAGATTCCAGTTCATCACGAGGCAAATCCAGTACCGGAATAATCTCTTCGTAGATGGCTTTTTCAACGAATGCGCAAATTTCAGCATCGTTCATCGCTTCACCTACGGTATCCAGCCCTGCCTGGAACGCCACCGGCACCAGCGCGGTGTGCGCACCGTTGAGGATTGCCACTTTGCGCTCTTTTTATACGGTTTAATATCGTCAACAATCAGCACGTTGAGCGGATATTTGTCCAGACGCAGCTCAGTCGCTAAATTTCGGCCCCTGAATCACAAACAGGTAAAAGTGTTCAGCGGTGTCGAGGAAACCATCGTGATAACCCAGTTCTTCTTCCAGTTTAGCCACTTCATCACGCGGATAGCCGGTAACGATACGGTCCACCAGCGTAGAACAGAAGCTGTTAGCCTGATCCAGCCATTGAATAAATGCTTCTGGCAGTGCCCACTCTTGCGCGTAGCGCAGCACCAGTTCACGCAGTGCATCGCCGTTATAGTCGATCAGTTCACATGGTATGATGATCCAACCTTTATCCTGCGCTCCGTTGAAATGGCTAAAACGTTCGAACAGCAGACGGGTCAGTTTTGCCGGATAACTTACCGCTGGCGCGTCATCGAATTTATCGCCCGCATGGTAGCTGATACCCGCTTCGGTGGTGTTAGAGAAAACAAAGCGCATTTCCGGGTTGTGCGCCAGTTTCAGGAATTCATCGTATTCACTGTAGACGCTGATTTCACGATTAACAGAGCGAATCAGACGCGCGTCGCTGACCGCTTCCCCCTTCTCGTTCAGACCACGGATAATGGTGGTGTACAGACCATCCTGCGTGCTCAGTGACGGCGGGAATGAAGTTTCAATCGGACGAACAACGACCACGCCAGAATTCAGATCGGTGTGCTCATTCAGGAGATCGATTTGCCAGTCAACAAAGGCGCGCAGGAAGTTACCTTCACCAAACTGAATGATACGTTCTGGATACTGTGCACCGGGAAAATCGCGACGATTTAGTGTTTTCACAATGGGTTCCCTTCTGATTAGTCATACAACCTGTTTGAATTGGTACGACAGGTTAGCAAACTTTAATACGCCGAACCCCTGTTTTGATCAACTCCTGATGATTAATGAGCAGTTTTATGAGAAAAGTGTGGCGCGGATCATGGTTTAATCGAGGAACTACGCCTTTTATTCGCTCAATAAAGTGGTAGAACACATTCCATTTAAATCGCTGTGAATGAATAAAGATGTCAGACAACTTCCTCACCGTAACGCATAGTGCTGGTACGGTTGCGCCCATCTTTCTTCGAGCGATACAGACATGTATCGGCTTCGACCATCAATTTATTAAAGTCATCGGTCAGCGTTCGGTACGATGCGCAACCACTACCGACGCCAATACTTACCGTGAGATAAAGCGTTTTTTGTTGCCAGGTGAACGGTTGCAGTTCAACGCCTTTACGGATTTTTTTCCGCCATTAGCAGACCATCGACAGGATTCACCGATGGCACTGCAACAGCAAATTCCTCGCCGCCCATTCGCGCCACCAGCCCCTTATCACCGACAATCTTCTGAATATGCTGGGCAAACACGCTTAACACTTTATCGCCACATTCATGTCCATAGTTATCGTTAATGCTTTTGAAATAGTCGATATCAAGCAGCATGACAGTCAGATGTTGTGTCTGTTTCAGCGATGGACTTTTCAGCGCCTCATAAAGACCGGACCGTGAGTAAACCTGAGTCAGAAAATCAAAGTCGGCTCGCAGCGCAACTTGCTTCATTAGCGAATTGATCGCTGCCACGCTAAAAGAAACCATAATTGGGCATATCGCCATCGTGGCAATACCGAGACGTGCGGAGAACATTTCTGGAATGGAGAATGGCGAACCGACCGAGATATCAATCACCGAATTTGCCACCAGTACGATTTCCACCGCACCGGTGACAAAGGTCAACAGACATGTTACCTGCGGCGTATAGCGCACTGCACACCAGATTAATGCAGGCAGCGGGAACGCCAGACTCCCCGCTCCGCCAATGACTACCGAGGCAATAACCGACACAATAAGCGCGATGGCGGGCATCATCTGTTCTGCTTTAAAGCGCGGCAGCACTCCCGGAATAGCCAACGTCAGCATACAAGGCACGATCAACACGCCCGTTGAGAATTGCTCACTGAACCAGTCCGCAAGCAAAGGCCAGAAATCCAGACTATCAATACTGACCGAACCAATCGCCCCGACAATAGCGCATAATAATGCGGCAATCAGACAGTAATTAAATAGCCGTAAGGCACTTACTGGCTCATACTTATTTTCCCCAAACGCTTATCCCGCACGACCAGTAAGGCGACGGTAACAATAAACATCATATTGGAGAAATTGATAGCCAGTGAAACCAGCCCCCATTCGGTGGTTATGGCATCATAAACCAGCATCGCCACATAACTGATCGCATAGTAATGCAGTCGATTAAGCCAGACATAGCGGGCAAACACCCCCGCCATTACGCCATTCAGCGGCCAGAAAAGAGAAAGTTCGTGAACCAGCCGTAACTCTGCACCAATGAAATAGAACAGCGTGGTTAGCGCAAAAATAGCGATGCTATTACGTAGCAGATGACCTTCCTGGAACAAACGGAAAGTTGAAATGGGGTGTACATGCATTAATTATCTGTCCATACAATTGCGGGTGGCAATTATCTCAACGTAATAAGTAAATTCTTATAAAGGATAGCATGTTCGCTGACAGCGGCGGCAAATAAAGATACCTAATGAATGCCATTTTATCGATTTCCGTAATTATCATGGCTGATTCATCTGTATAACCAGCCAGTGATAGATTACCGTCACAATATAACGTTGTTGCTCCTCACTTAACGCTTCCCCTTGAGGAATGTTATGCCACTTTAGTTGACAACCGCGACAACAGGTCGCGGTGGCGTGTTGAGCGATAAAAACCGGATGCCCGCGCATGGGGGTTTGCTTACCGTCGTTAGCCGGTAATGCCGGAGCAAGACGTTTAGCGACAAAATCCGCCGCATGTTGTTCGATGACTGGCGCACCTTTCTCCAGACAATACTGACGCTCTTTCATGCCCAAACGAAAGCGAGAGCGAAATTTTGAACGGGATAAACGCGCGAAGAGTGGATCGAGAGACTGCATTAATAAACTGCACGCCCTAATTGTTTCGTCAATTGTTCAAGGACAGCAATGCCCGCAAGCGAGTTACCGGCATCATCCAGTTCCGGGCTCCAGACTGCGATGGCCATTTCATGCGGAACAATCGCCACAATACCGCCACCAACGCCAGATTTTGCCGGTAGTCCCACCCGCCAGGCAAACTCCCCCGCGTTCTGGTACATACCACTGGTCGCCATCAGCGCGTTAATTTGCCGCGCCTGCATTGGCGTCACCACAGGTTCATCAATATGAATAGCTTTACCCTGATTAGCCAGAAAGACAAACGTCCGGGCCAGCTCTACACAGCTCATTTTCAGAGCGCAGTAATGAAAGTAGTTTTGCAGAACGGTTGTCACATCATGATGGAAATTGCCAAACGACTTCATCAGCCAGGCGATAGCCGCATTTCGCGCGGAGTGTTCAAATTCGGAACGCGCTACCACCGTATCGTAGGAAATATCAGACACACCGCTTAAGCCGCGCACGACTTCCAGCATACGTTGCCGAGGCGCTTAATCGCCCTTGCAACATATCGCAGACCACCAGCGCACCGGCATTAATAAACGGATTACGCGGAATACCCTGCTCCATTTCCAGTTGCACTAAAGAATTGAACGGTGATCCAGACGGATCTTTGCCGACGCGTTGCCAGATTTCCTCTTCGGAGTAATGACGCATGGCGACAACGAGACTCAGCACTTTGGAAATAGACTGAATGGAAAAAACGTTCTTGCGCGTCTCCGGCCTGAAAAGCTGTCCGTCAACGGTACAGATAGCAATCCCCAATCGGGAACCGTCTACCGTAGCCAGCGCCGGAATATAATCCGCGACTTTACCCTGACCAATGAGCGGGCCGCACTTGCCGCAAGATGTTTTCTAAAATTGCATTATCCATGGCGACTGCCACTTTCTACTCTCTGGACCGCAGGTCTGAAAAGACCTGCGAGTATATCAGAGCTGAATATATAGCGTCAGACCCGGTCTTTCCACACCGTCTGGATATTACAGAATTCGTGTAAGCCAAAATGGGAAAGCTCACGCCCAAAGCCACTCTTCTTCACACCACCAAAGGCGACTCGCGCGTCGCTGGCACAGTAACCATTGATAAACACCCCACCGCATTCCAGACGTGCCGCCATCTGTCTGGCCCGGGTTTCGTCGGTGGTGAAAATGGTCGCTGAAAGGCCGAACTCGCTATTATTAGCCAGTTCCAGTGCATGTTCTGCATCTTTCGCAATGGTGATTGCCGCAACGGGGCCAAACATTTCTTCCCGAAACGCGGTCATTTCTGGGGTAACATTCGCCAGAACCGTTGGCGGATAGTAGTTACCTGCCCCAGCCATCTTTTCCCCGCCCAGTAACAAACGCGCACCCTGCGCCAGGGTTTTCTCCACCTGATGATGCAGCTCATCACGTAAATCAAAACGAGCCATTGGTCCGAGAGTGTTCTCTTCGTCACGGGGATCGCCCATTTTTCAAGGCTGCCGCAGCTGCCACAAAACGTTCGGTAAATGCCGAAGCAATTCCCTCTTCGATGATAAAGCGTTTTGCCGCTGCACAAACCTGTCCGGTATTCTGATAACGTCCGGCTACCGCCGCTTTAACCGCCAGTTCCAGATCGGCATCGTTAAGCACAATAAATGGATCCGAACCGCCCAGTTCCAGTACGCATTTTTTCAGTGCCGCTCCAGCCTGTGCGCCAATAGCCGCTCCCGCACGAACACTTCCGGTCACCGTGACAGCAGCAATGCGCGAGTCTTTAATCATCTGACTGACGCCGTCGTTGTCGGCATTCAGCCAGCCATATACGCCTTGTGGGATACCCGCATCTTTAAACACCTGGGCAATGAGCTGTGCACAGCCCATCACATTCGGCGCATGTTTAAGTAAGTAGCCGTTACCTGCAAGAATGATGGGAACCGCGCCACGCATCACCTGCCATAACGGAAAATTCCACGGCATAATCGCCAGAATTGTCCCCAACGGTCGATACTCAATAACTGCCTGCTGATTTTCCACCAGCGTAGGTTCCGCCTTCAGCATTGCCGGACCATGTTCTGCATACCAGTCACACAAATTCGCCGATTTCGCCACTTCAGCGCGCGCCTGGTTGATTGGTTTGCCCATTTCACGGGTGATCATTTGCGCCATTTCTTCGCTACGGACACGCAGAGCCTTACCGATATCACGCAGTTTTTCAGCACGATAATCTATATTTGTCTCGCGCCAGTCGCGAAAGCCTGCTGCCGCCAGCTGAAGTGCGTTTTCGATATCATCAGCGCCAGCCCACGGCAGCACAGAAAGTTGTTCACCGGTGGCAGGATTTATCGAAATTGCATGAGTTGCCGGAGTAATGGTCATCGGGGTATCTCCTTTATGGGTTATGGTAAAAAGATACGCAGATTTACTCTTGCTTGAAAATGAATAATATTAAGCCACTTATTCACGAATCGAGAATATTATGGATCTGACCCAACTGGAGATGTTCAACGCGGTTGCCGAAGCTGGCAGCATTACCCAGGCTGCAGCAAAAGTGCATCGCGTGCCGTCGAATCTCACTACCCGTCTACGCCTGCTGGAAACAGAACTGGGGGTTGATCTGTTTATTCGCGAGAATCAGCGTTTACGTCTCTCGCCTGCCGGGCATAACTTTTTACGCTATAGCCAACAAATTCTCGCGTTAGTGGATGAAGCGCGGAGCGTTGTCGCTGGCGATGAGCCGCAAGGTTTATTTTCTCTTGGTTCGCTGGAAAGCACCGCTGCAGTGCGCATTCCGCCACGCTGGCGGAATTTAAACGTCGTTATCCCAAAATTCAGTTTTCACTTTCCACCGGCCCTTCCGGCACTATGCTGGAAGGTGTGCTGGAGGGAAAACTGAATGCAGCGTTTATTGATGGGCCCATTAACCATACTGCCATTGACGGGATACCGGTGTACCGCGAGGAGCTGATGATCGTCACGCCACAAGGATATGCGCCAGTAACCCGTGCCAGTCAGGTTAATGGCAGTAACATTTATGCCTTCCGCGCCAATTGTTCGTATCGTCGCCACTTCGAGAGCTGGTTTCATGCTGATGGTGCCGCTCCGGGAACTATTCACGAGATGGAGTCGTATCACGGGATGTTGGCCTGTGTGGTCGCAGGAGCAGGCATTGCGCTTATTCCACGCTCTATGCTGGAAAGTATGCCGGGGCATCACCAGGTTGAAGCGTGGCCGTTAGCTGAGCAATGGCGTTGGTTAACAACCTGGCTGGTCTGGCGTCGCGGTGCGAAAACGCGTCCGCTTGAGGCATTTATTCAACTACTGGATGCGCCTGACTCGGCAAAACAGGGTTACCAATGAGCTATTTTTGATAGTTCTTGCGGCTAATATGCTCTATATAGTGATGTTCCGATGACTTATGACTATATGGGGCAAATATGGTTACGCCAGTAAGCATCAGCAATTACATATCTCTTCCTGATGATTTTCCCGTACGTAATATTGCACCGCAGGTAAAAAGAAGTTTTAAAGGATTTCATTGATGCACTTAGTACAATAATATGTGATGAAGAATGGCGCACGTCTTTAAACATCAACTCAGCCACAAAAAAGATATTTAATAACCTTGACAACTTATCATATATTCAGAGGACTTCTTTTCGGGGTAACGACACGCTATACAATGAAAAGGTTCAGTTTAAACTCACTTATCCCGTCAAGAATGGAAGACACAAAGAAAATATTGAATTTCAGGTAGTAATAAATTTAAGCCCTATTTATTTAGATAATTTCCGCCATGATGGGGAAATTAATATTTTTTGCGCTCCCAACCCAAAGCCTGTCACTATGGGGCGCGTATTTCAGACCGGCGTCGAGCGTGTACTCTTTCTGTTTCTGAATGACTTTATAGAACAATTTCCAATAATCAACCCTGGTGTTCCTATCAAAAGAGCGCATACACCACATATTGAACCCCTGCCTTCGGATCACCATACCGCTGCAGATTACTTACGCCAGTTTGATTTGCTTGTCCTGAATTTTATCTCTCGCGGTAATTTTGTCATACTCCCCGATTATGGAATAACTCTGAGGTTCACAGATGGTTCGGGAATAAAGAACCTAACTTGCTCACCGCTATTCTCGACATAACGGACAGCGAATTAAAAGAGGATTTATTGCAAAGTCTGATGGATTCACTAGGTTCTAACAAACATGTACTACCCGAAGTCTGCATCTGCTTTTTATCCCTTTTAGCAGAACAAGATTTTCCACATTTTCAGGAGTTGTTTTTATTTTTCGCCAATATGTTATTGCACTATCACCAATTTATGAAACCCAATGAAAGTGATTTGATTGACGTGTTGATGCCAGCATCATTAAGTGATGATAAAATTATCAAACATATGGCGCGCAAGACCCTCAAACTTTTTGTAAAAAATGAAACGCCGCCAAAAGTTACTCATGAAGACCTGGTGAAAAACAGGCCTCGCTCCCCTGTCAGACCACCTATACCCGCAACCTCCAAAACGCCAGACCTCCCTGAACGTCATTAAACCGTGATGTGACCGACTCTCTGACGCGTGAAAGAATCAGCGTCAGAGAAACGGAAAACGCGATCCAGATCACAAATGCATTGTATTCACATCATTAACCGTTTTAAGATCATTTCATCACTTTTTCGCAACTCACCCGATAATCTGTTATGACAACAAACACTGTTTCCCGCAAAGTGGCGTGGCTACGGGTCGTTACGCTGGCAGTCGCCGCCTTCATCTTCAACACCACCGAATTTGTCCCAGTTGGCCTGCTCTCTGACATTGCGCAAAGTTTTCACATGCAAACCGCTCAGGTCGGCATTATGTTGACCATTTACGCATGGGTAGTAGCGCTAATGTCATTGCCTTTTATGTTAATGACCAGCCAGGTTGAACGGCGCAAATTACTGATCTGCCTGTTTGTGGTGTTTATTGCCAGCCACGTACTGTCGTTTTTATCGTGGAGTTTTACCGTTCTGGTGATCAGTCGCATTGGTGTGGCTTTTGCACATGCGATTTTCTGGTCGATTACGGCGTCTCTGGCGATCCGTATGGCTCCGGCCGGGAAGCGAGCGCAGGCTTTGAGTTTAATAGCCACCGGTACAGCACTGGCAATGGTATTAGGTTTACCTCTCGGGCGCATTGTGGGGCAGTATTTCGGTTGGCGAATGACCTTCTTCGCGATTGGTATCGGGGCGCTTATCACCCTTTTTGTGCCTGATTAAGTTACTTCCCTTACTGCCCAGTGAGCATTCCGGTTCGCTGAAAAGCCTCCCGCTATTATTCCGCCGCCCGGCATTGATGAGCATTTATTTGTTAACTGTGGTGGTTGTCACCGCCCATTACACGGCATACAGCTATATCGAGCCTTTTGTGCAAAACATTGCGGGATTCAGCGCCAACTTTGCCACGGCATTACTGTTATTACTCGGTGGTGCGGGCATTATTGGCAGCGTGATTTTCGGTAAACTGGGTAATCAGTATGCGTCTGCGTTGGTGAGTACGGCGATTGCGTTGTTGCTGGTGTGCCGGCACTGCTGCTACCTGCGGCGAACAGTGAAATACACCTCGGGGTGCTGAGTATTTTCTGGGGGATCGCGATGATGATCATCGGGCTTGGTATGCAGGTTAAAGTGCTGGCGCTGGCACCAGATGCTACCGACGTCGCGATGGCGCTATTCTCCGGGATATTTAATATTGGAATCGGCGCGGGTGCGTTGGTAGGTAATCAGGTCAGTCTGCACTGGTCAATGTCGATGATTGGTTATGTGGGCGCGGTGCCTGCTTTTGCCGCGTTAATATGGTCAATCATCATTTTTCGCCGCTGGCCAGTGACACTCGAAGAACAGACGCAATAGTTGAAAGGCCCATTCGGGCCTTTTTTAGTGGTACGTTTTAATGATTTCCAGGATGCCGTTAATAATAAACTGCACCCCCATACATACCAGCAGGAATCCCATCAGACGGGAGATCGCTTCAATGCCACCCTTGCCCACCAGCCGCATAATCGCGCCGGAGCTGCGTAGGCTTCCCCACAAAATAACCGCCACCAGGAAAAAGATCAGCGGCGGCGCAACCATCAGTACCCAATCAGCAAAGGTTGAACTCTGACGCACTGTGGACGCCGAGCTAATAATCATCGCTATGGTTCCCGGACCGGCGGTACTTGGCATTGCGAGTGGTACAAAAAGCAATATTGGCGCTGGGTTCATCTTCCAGCTCTTCCGACTTGCTTTTCGCTTCCGGTGAATCAATCGCTTTCTGTTGCGGAAAGAGCATCCGAAAACCGATAAACGCGACGATTAAGCCGCCTGCAATTCGCAGACCGGGAATCGAAATGCCAAATGTATCCATCACCAGTTGCCCGGCGTAATACGCCACCATCATGATGGCAAAGACGTACACCGAGGCCATCAACGACTGACGATTACGTTCGGCACTGTTCATGTTGCCTGCCAGGCCAAGAAATAACGCGACAGTTGTTAATGGGTTAGCTAACGGTAGTAACACCACCAGTCCAAGGCCAATTACTTTCAATAAATCTAACATTGGTGGTTGTTATCCTGTGTATCTGGTTTATCAGCGAAAAGTATAAGGGGTAAACAACGATAAAGTGTCACTCTTTAGCTAACCTTGCATCGCACTGACCAAAACTTGAACCGATTTAGCAAAACGTGGCATCGGTCAATTCATTCATTTGACTTATACTTGCCTGGGCAATATTATCCCCCGTGCAACTAATTACTTGCCAGGGCAACTAATGTGAAAAGTACCAGCGATCTGTTCAATGAAATTATTCCATTGGGTCGCTTAATCCATATGGTTAATCAGAAGAAAGATCGCCTGCTTAACGAGTATCTGTCTCCGCTGGATATTACCGCGGCACAGTTTAAGGTGCTCTGCTCTATCCGCTGCGCGGAGTGTATTACTCCGGTTGAACTGAAAAAGGTATTGTCGGTCGACCTGGGGGCGCTGACCCGTATGCTGGATCGCCTGGTCTGTAAAGGCTGGGTGGAAAGGTTGCCGAACCCGAATGACAAGCGCGGCGTACTGGTAAAACTTACCACCAGCGGCGCGGCAATATGTGAACAATGCCATCAATTAGTTGGCCAGGACCTGCATCAAGAATTAACAAAAAACCTGACGGCGGACGAAGTGGCAACACTTGAGCATTTGCTTAAGAAAGTCCTGCCGTAAACAAAAAAAGAGGTATGACGATGTCCAGACGCAATACTGACGCTATTACCATTCATAGCATTTTGGACTGGATCGAGGACAACCTTGGAATCGCCACTGTCACTGGAGAAAGTGTCAGAGCGTTCGGGTTACTCAAATGGCACCTGCAACGGATGTTTAAAAAAGAAACCGGTCATTCATTAGGCCAATACATCCGCAGCCGTAAGATGACGGAAATCGCGCAAAAGCTGAAGGAAAGTAACGAGCCGATACTCTATCTGGCAGAACGATATGGCTTCGAGTCGCAACAAACTCTGACCCGAACCTTCAAAAATTACTTTGATGTTCCGCCGCATAAATACCGGATGACCAATATGCAGGGCGAATCGCGCTTTTTACATCCATTAAATCATTACAACAGCTAGTTGAAAACGTGACAACGTCACTGAGGCAATCATGAAACCACTTTTATCCGCAATAGCAGCTGCGCTTATTCTCTTTTCCGCGCAGGGCGTTGCGGAACAAACCACGCAGCAGTTTGTTACTTCCTGTGCCAATGTCGTGGTTGTTCCCCCATCGCAGGAACAACCACCGTTTGATTTAAATCACATGGGTACTGGCAGTGATAAGTCGGATGCGCTCGGCGTGCCCTATTATAATCAACACGCTATGTAGTTTGTTCTGGCCCCGACATATCGGGGCTTATTAACTTCCCACTTTTACCGCTTTACGCCACCGCAAGCCAAATACATTGATATACAGCCCGGTCATAATGAGCACCGCACCGAAAAATTGCAGGCCCGTTAAGCGTTCATCCAGCAATAGTGCCGCACTTGCCAGTCCAACTACAGGCACCAGTAACGATAACGGTGCAACCCGCCAGGTTTCATAGCGTCCCAGTAACGTCCCCCAGATCCCATAACCAACAATTGTCGCCACAAACGCCAGATACATCAGAGACAAGATGGTGGTCATATCGATAGTAACCAGACTGTGAATCATGGTTGCGGAACCATCGAGAATCAGCGAGGCAACAAAGAAGGGAATGATTGGGATTAATGCGCTCCAGATTACCAGCGACATCACCGCCGGACGCGTTGCGTGCGACATGATCTTTTTATTGAAGATGTTGCCACACGCCCAACTAAATGCTGCCGCCAGGGTCAACATAAAGCCGAGCATCGCCACATGCTGACCGTTCAGACTATCTTCGATTAACACCAGTACGCCAAAAATCGCTAAGGCGATCCCCGCCAATTGTTTGCCATGCAGTCGCTCCCCGAAAGTAAACGCGCCAAGCACGATAGTAAAAAAACGCCTGTGCCTGTAACACCAGCGAAGCCAGTCCAGCAGGCATACCAAAGTTAATGGCGCAGAACAGAAAGGCAAACTGCGCAAAACTGATGGTTAATCCATACCCCAGCAGCAAATTCAGTGGTACTTTCGGTCGTGCGACAAAAAAGATAGCCGGAAAAGCAACCAGCATAAAGCGCAAACCGGCCAACATCAGCGGTGGCATGTTATGAAGCCCCACTTTGATGACCACAAAATTTAGCCCCATACGACCACTACCAGTAGCGCCAACACCCCATCTTTTCGCGACATTCTACCGCCTCTGAATTTCATCTTTTGTAAGCAATCAACTTAGCTGAATTTACTTTTCTTTAACAGTTGATTCGTTAGTCGCCGATTACGACGGCATCAATGCGCAAATAAGTCGCTATACTTCGGATTTTTGCCATGCTATTCCTTTACATCTCTAAAACAAAACATAACGAAACGCACTGCCGGACAGACAAATGAACTTATCCCTACGACGCTCTACCAGCGCCCTTCTTGCCTCGTCGTTGTTATTAACCATCGGACGCGGCGCTACGCTGCCGTTTATGACCATTTACTTGAGTCGCCAGTACAGCCTGAGTGTCGATCTAATCGGTTATGCGATGACAATTGCGCTCACTATTGGCGTCGTTTTTAGCCTCGGTTTTGGTATCCTGGCGGATAAGTTCGACAAGAAACGCTATATGTTACTGGCAATTACCGCCTTCGCCAGCGGTTTTATTGCCATTCCTTTAGTGAATAACGTGACGCTGGTGGTGCTCTTTTTTGCCCTTATTAACTGCGCCTATTCCGTTTTGCTACCGTGTTGAAAGCCTGGTTTGCCGACAATCTTTCCTCCACCAGCAAAACGAAAATCTTCTCAATCAACTACACCATGCTCAACATTGGCTGGACCATCGGTCCGCCGCTCGGCACGCTGTTGGTGATGCAGAGCATCAATCTGCCCTTTTGGCTGGCAGCTATCTGTTCCGCGTTTCCCATGCTTTTCATTCAAATTTGGGTAAAGCGCAGCGAGAAAATCATCGCCACGGAAACAGGCAGTGCCTGGTCGCCGAAAGTTTTATTACAAGATAAAGCACTGTTGTGGTTTACCTGCTCTGGTTTTCTGGCTTCCTTTGTTAGTGGCGCATTTGCTTCATGCATTTCACAATATGTGATGGTGATTGCTGATGGGGATTTTGCCGAAAAGGTGGTCGCGGTTGTTCTTCCGGTGAATGCCGCCATGGTAGTTACGTTGCAATATTCCGTGGGCCGCCGACTTAACCCGGCTAACATCCGCGCGCTGATGACAGCAGGCACCCTCTGTTTCGTCATCGGTCTGGTTGGTTTTATTTTTTCCGGCAACAGCCTGCTAATGTGGGGTATGTCAGCTGCGGTATTTACTGTCGGTGAAATCATTTATGCGCCGGGCGAGTATATGTTGATTGACCATATTGCGCCGCCAGGAATGAAAGCCAGCTATTTTTCCGCCCAGTCTTTAGGCTGGCTTGGTGCTGCGATTAACCCATTAGTGAGTGGCATAGTACTTACCAGTCTGCCGCCTTTCTCGCTGTTTATCATCTTAGCGTTGGTGATCGTTGCTGCGTGGGTGCTGATGTTAAAAGGAATTCGTGCAAGACCGTGGGGGCAGCCCGCGCTTTGTTGATTTAAGTCGAACACAATAAAAATTTAATTCAGCCTTCGTTTAGGTTACCTCTGCTAATATCTTTCTCATTGAGATGAAAATTAAGGTAAGCGAGGAAACACACCACACCATAAACGGAGGCAAATAATGCTGGGTAATATGAATGTTTTTATGGCCGTACTGGGAATAATTTTATTTTCTGGGTTTCTGCCGCGTATTTCAGCCACAAATGGGATGACTAATGAACGGAGATAATCCCTCACCTAACCGGCCCCTTGTTACAGTTGTGTACAAGGGGGCCTGATTTTTATGACGGCGAAAAAACCGCCAGTAAACCGGCGGTGAATGCTTGCATGGATAGATTTGTGTTTTGCTTTTACGCTAACAGGCATTTTCCTGCACTGATAACGGATCGTTGACACAGTAGCATCAGTTTTCTCAATGAATGTTAAACGGAGCTTAAACTCGGTGAATCACGTTTTGTTCGTCAATAAACATACAGCGATTTCTTCCGGTTTGCTTACCCTCATACATTGCCCGGTCCGCTCTTCCAATGACCACATCCAGAGGCTCTTCAGGAAATGCGCGACTCACACCTGCTGTCACGGTAATGTTGATATGCCCTTCAGAATGTGTGATGGCATGGTTATCGACTAACTGGCAAATTCTGAAACCTGCACGACATGCTTCTTCATCATTATCCGCTTTGACAATAATGATAAATTCTTCGCCCCCGTAGCGATAAACCGTTTCGTAATCACGCGTCCAACTGGCTAAGTAAGTTGCCAGGGTGCGTAATACTACATCGCCGATTAAATGCCCGTAGGTATCATTAACCAATTTAAATCGGTCAATATCCAACAACATTAAATAAAGATTCAGAGGCTCAGCGTTGCGTAACTGATGATCAAAGGATTCATCAAGAACCCGACGACCCGGCAATCCCGTCAAAACATCCATATTGCTACGGATCGTCAGCAAATAAATTTTGTAATCGGTTAATGCCGCAGTAAAAGAAAGCAACCCTTCCTGAAAGGCGTCGAAATGCGCGTCCTGCCAGTGATTTTCAACAATAGCCAACATTAATTCCCGACCACAGTTATGCATATGTTGATGGGCAGAATCCATTAGCCGAACGTAAGGTAATTCATCGTTATCGAGTGGCCCCAGATGATCAATCCACCGACCAAACTGGCACAGTCCATAAGAATGGTTATCCGTTATTTCTGGCTTACTGGCATCTCTCGCGACCACGCTGTGAAACATACTTACCAGCCACTGGTAGTGGGCATCGATAGCCTTATTGAGATTTAACAAGATGGCATCAATTTCCGTTGTCTTCTTGATCATTGCCACTCCTTTTTCACAGTTCCTTGTGCGCGCTATTCTAACGAGAGAAAAAGCAAAATTACGTCAATATTTTCATAGAAATCCGAAGTTATGAGCCATCTCTGAGATAACATTGTGATTTAAAACAAAATCAGTAGATAAAAAAGTGTTTAATTCTGTAAATTAACTCTGCATTATCGCAATTAAAAGGATGACAAATAGCATAACCCAATACCCTAATGGCCCAGTAGTTCAGGCCATCAGGCTAATTTATTTTATTTCTGCAACTGAGTGACCCGAACGACGGTACCGGCGCGCTTTTCTTATCCAGACTGCCGCTAATGTTGATCATCTGGTCCGGCTGAACTTCTCGTCCATCAAAGACGGTACCGCAGGAATAACAACATTAATTTCACCGCTCTTATCGCGAAAAAACGTAACGGTCCTCTCCTTTGTGAGAAATCAAATTACCGCGTAGTGAAACCGAAGCGCCATCGTGCATGGTTTTTGCGAAATCAACGGTCATTTTTTTTGCATCGTCGGTTCCGCGATAGCCATCTTCTATTGCATGAGGCGGCGGTGGCGCTGCATCCTGTTTTAAACCGCCCGGGTCATCTGCCAACGCATAAGGCATGACAAGAAAACTTGCTAATACAATGGCCTGAAATTTCATACTGACTCCTTAATTGCGTTTGGTTTGACTTATTAAGTCTGGTTGCTATTTTTATAATTGACAATTAAGATTACTTCCAATTGTTATAAGGCATTTAAAAAATCAGGTAACTAGCTGTCAAATATTCAGAGAATTTAACTCACTAAGGTTAAGAAGAAGATTAAAGAGTCTTAAACATATTTCAGAATAATCAGATTTATAAATTTGAAAATTATTATAACGGAAGGGTATACAAAAAAGTAATTTTGCTGGCGACTGCGAAACGGCATTCGCATTAGCGGTGAAGTTTGCCCTCGCCCAGCTGCTGCAATTACTGCTATAACGAGGCTGGTCTGGCGATAAATCCAGCCAGCCATTGGTGGTGTTTATACGTTCAAGCCACGATGTTGCAGCATCGGCATAATCTGAGGTGCCTTACCGCGCCATTGTCGATACAGGCGTTCCAGATCCTCGCTGTTACCTCTGGAAAGGATCGCCTCGCGAAAACGCAGCCCATTTTTCACGCGTTAATCCGCCCTGCTCAACAAACCACTGATAACCATCATCGGCCAACATTTGCGTCCACAGATAAGCGTAATAACCCGCGGCATATCCGCCACCAAAAATATGGGCGAAATAACTGCTGCGATAGCGTGGCGGTATAGCGGGAAGATCCATATTTTCCGCCACCAGCGCCCGCAATTCGAAATCATCGACATCCTGCATTGCTTCGTTTTCTTCCAGGCAATGCCAGCGCATATCGAGAAGTGCGGCGCTAAGCAGTTCGCTCATCTCATACCCTTTATTGAACAGGCTGGCATTACGCATTTTCTGTTGCAGTTCGTCAGGCATTGCTGCCCCGCTCTGATAATGCCGGGCGTAGCGAGCGAATACCTGCGGATGCGTTGCCCAGTGTTCGTTGATTTGCGACGGAAATTCGACAAAATCACGCGGCGTGTTGGTGCCGGAAAGCGTAGCATAACGCTGGCAGGCAAACAGGCCGTGCAGCGTATGACCAAATTCATGGAATAAGGTTATTACATCATCCCAGAGTAACAACGCAGGCTCCCCAGCAGCGGGTTTCTGATAATTGCAGACGTTATAAATTACCGGATGCGTTTCATTAAGCGTTGATTGCTCAACAAAATTGCCCATCCATGCACCGCCGCTTTTTGAATCACGGGCGAAGAAATCACCGTAAAATAACGCCAGCCCCACGCCATTATGATCAAAAATTTCCCACACCCGAACGTCAGGATGGTAGACAGGAATATCAAAACGTTCGACAAACTTAATACCGAAGAGCTGATTCGCAGTCCAGAATACACCTTCATTCAACACCGTGTTTAATTCAAAATATGGCTTGAGCTGCGATTCATCGAGATCGAATTTCTCACGTCTTACCTGCTCGGCATAAAATGCCCAGTCCCACGGCTGCGCGCTAAACCCGCCCTGCTGCTTATCGATAACCGCCTGTATGGAGGCTAATTCATCGCTCGCACGTTGACGCGCCGCTGGAACAATTTCCCGCATAAAGTTGAGCGCTGCTTCTGGCGTTTTTGCCATCTGATCGGCGATTTTCCATGCGGCATAATGAGGAAAACCAAGCAGTTTCGCCTGCTGCGCGCGGATCTCCACCAGACGTTGAATGATAGCGCGGGTATCATTGGCATCATTTTTTTTCCGCTCGCATCCAGCCCGCAGTAAACAGTTTTTCACGCGTCGCGCGATCGCACAGTTCAGCAAGCGCTGGTTGTTGGGTGGTATTCAGCAGCGGAATCAGCCATTTGTTATACAGACCTTTCTCGCGAGCCGCCTCTGCCGCCAGCGCAATCTCTTGCTCACTCATTCCTGCCAGCTGCGCGATATCGTTCACAACCAGACCGCCGGATTTATTTGCTGCCAGTAACCGCTGGTTAAACTGGCTGGTCAGGGTCGCAGCTTCTGTATTCAGTACTTTTAATTTTGCTTTATCAGCTTGCTTAAGTTTGGCTCCGGCAAGGACAAAACGTTGATGAATCACCTCCACCAGGCGGATGGATTCACTATCAAGCCCCAGGGATTCACGGCGCTGCCAGACAGCATCTACCCGCGCGAATAATTCCCCGTTCAGATAGATATCATTCGCAAGTTCCGCCAGTTCAGCGGAAAACTGTTCATCAAGACGCTGTAATTCATCATTGGTATGCGCCGCAGTCATCGCAAAAAAGACGCTGGTAACGCGGGTAAGTAATTCTCCGCTTTGTTCCAGTGCCAGAATAGTATTGTTGAAATCAGGTGTTTGCGGGTTAAGCGCGATGGCAGCAATTTCTGCCCGCTTTTGCTGCATTCCCTCATCGAATGCCGGGCGATAGTGATGATTGGCAATTTGATCAAAATGGGGAGCCAGATACGGCAGTGTGCTTTGCACAAGGAAAGGATTCATTGTTGTCATTTTCTTCTCCTGAACGCGAGGTGTTCCATAGCGTAGGCTTACTGATAACGGAGTGCAATCTTGCAATCCAGTATTACCCGCTCTTAAGCATCACGTGCTATGTTATTGACACACAAAAGCGTTGAGGAACAGTGAGATGATCGTTTTAGTAACTGGAGCAACGGCAGGTTTTGGTGAATGCATTACTCGTCGTTTTATTCAACAAGGGCATAAAGTTATCGCCACTGGCCGTCGCCAGGAGCGGTTGCAGGAGTTAAAAGACGAACTGGGAGATAATCTGTATATCGCCCAACTGGACGTTCGCAACCGCGCCGCTATTGAAGAGATGCTGGCATCGCTTCCTGCCGAGTGGTGCAATATTGATATCCTGGTAAATAATGCCGGTCTGGCGTTGGGCATGGAGCCTGCGCATAAAGCCAGCGTTGAAGACTGGGAAACGATGATTGATACCAACAACAAAGGCCTGGTATATATGACGCGCGCCGTCTTACCGGGTATGGTTGAACGTAATCATGGTCATATTATTAACATTGGCTCAACGGCAGGCAGCTGGCCGTATGCCGGTGGTAACGTTTACGGTGCGACGAAAGCGTTTGTTCGTCAGTTTAGCCTGAATCTGCGTACGGACCTGCATGGTACGGCGGTGCGCTTCACCGACATCGAACCGGGTCTGGTGGGTGGCACCGAGTTTTCCAATGTCCGCTTTAAAGGCGATGACGGTAAAAGCGGAAAAAACCTATCAAAATACCGTTGCATTGACGCCAGAAGATGTCAGCGAAGCCGTCTGGTGGGTGTCAACGCTGCCTGCTCACGTCAATATCAATACCCTGGAAATGATGCCGGTTACCCAAAGCTATGCCGGACTGAATGTCCACCGTCAGTAATTTTATACCCGGCGTAACTGCCGGGTTATTGCTTGTCACAAAAAAGTGGTAGACTCATGCAGTTAACTCACTCACAAGCAAGAACGAATGACCGTCGAAACGCAACTTAATCCCACACAGCCTGTCAATCAGCAGATTTATCGTATTCTTCGTCGCGACATTGTCCATTGCCTGATTGCTCCAGGCACACCGTTGTCGGAAAAAGAAGTTTCTGTTCGTTTCAATGTGTCACGCCAGCCGGTTCGTGAAGCCTTTATTAAACTGGCGGAAAACGGCCTGATTCAAATTCGTCCGCAGCGTGGCAGCTACGTCAACAAAATTTCCATGGCCCAGGTGCGCAACGGCAGTTTTATCCGTCAGGCCATTGAGTGCGCGGTGGCGCGTCGGGCGGCGAGCATGATTACCGAAAGCCAGTGCTACCAACTGGAACAAAATCTTCACCAGCAACGCATTGCCATTGAGCGCAAGCAACTGGATGATTTTTTGAACTTGATGACAACTTCCATCAACTCCTGACCCAGATTGCCGACTGTCAACTGGCGTGGAAACCATTGAGAACCTGAAAGCGACCGTTGATCGCGTGCGCTATATGAGTTTCGACCACGTTGCTCCACCAGAAATGCTGTTACGCCAGCATCTTGAGATTTTTCTCTGCCCTGCAAAAACGTGATGGCGATGCGGTAGAACGTGCAATGACGCAACATTTGCAGGAAATCAGCGAATCTGTGCGCCAGATCCGCCAGAAAACAGCGACTGGTTTAGCGAAGAGTAATTCATTTCCTCTCATCCCATCCGGGGTGAGAGTCTTTTCCCCGACTTATGGCTCATGCATGCATCAAAAAGATGTGAGCTTGATCAAAAACAAAAAATATTTCACTCGACAGGAGTATTTATATTGCGCCCGTTACGTGGGCTTCGACTGTAAATCAGAAAGGAGAAAAACACCTATGACGACCTACGATCGTAACCGTAACGCAATCACCACTGGCAGCCGTGTTATGGTTAGCGGCACCGGTCACACTGGCAAGATCCTGTCGATTGATACTGAAGGTCTGACCGCTGAGCAAATCCGCCGCGGAAAAACCGTAGTTGTTGAAGGTTGTGAAGAGAAACTGGCACCTCTGGACCTGATTCGTCTCGGCATGAACTAAGCGTGTGAATGCCGCCGATGGCGGCATTGCTTTTTTTACTTCACGGAATATTTCGCCACGGTCGCTTTCGCACCATGCGCTAATAAAGACAAGTACGCTTCCGTCACTTTTGCAGTAAACAAGCTATTGTCTGGCAAATCATCACCAAAGATCGCCTTAATCGCCAGCAATGACTGGACGCGCGCTTTCCCTTCGGCACTACTTTGTACAGCCTTCTGAATAACAGGTAACAGTGGGTCACTGATTTCTATCGGATTTCCTGTTCATCAACACCACCGACATAACGCATCCAACCCGCGACGCCTAGCGCCAGCAGATCGAACTTGCTGTCATGCGCCAGATGCCAGCGAACAGAATCCAACATCCGCTGTGGCAATTTCTGGCTACCATCCATCGCAATCTGCCAGGTTCGATGACGTAGCGCCGGGTTGCTATAGCGTTCAATTAATCGGTTAGCGTAATCTTGCAAATCAACGCCCTGCACTTTCAACGTCGGCGCTTGTTCATGCAACATCAAGGCATACGCTGCATGACGATAATGTTCATCTTCCATGCAGTCATTAATGTGCTGATATCCGGCAAGATAACCCAGATACGCCAGGAATGAATGACTGCCGTTGAGCATGCGCAACTTCATCTCTTCATAAGGCAGCACATCACTAACCAGTTCGGCTCCCGCTTTTTCCCATTCCGGACGTCCGGCAACAAAGTTATCTTCTATTACCCACTGGCGGAAAGGTTCACAGGCAACGCCAGCAGGATCGCGCACACCGGTAAGTTGTTCGATTTTCGCCAGCGTATCCTCTGTCACTGCGGGCACAATACGGTCCACCATTGTTGATGGGAAAGTCACGTTTTCTTCGATCCATTGTGCCAGTTTTACATCAACAGCTTGCGCGTAGGAAGTGACAACGTCACGCATAACATGACCGTTTTCTGGCATGTTGTCACATGACATGACGGTAAATGCGGGAAGTCCTGCCGCTTTACGGCGAGCCAGCGCCTCGACAATCACCCCTATTGCAGTTTTCGGCTGGTGGGGATTTTGTACATCGGCAACGACCATCGGGTGATCGGGCATTAACTGTCCGGTCGCCGGAGAGTGGAAATACCCTTTTTCGGTGATTGTCAGAGAGACAATCGCGATTTGCGGTTCACACATCGCAGCCAACACGGTTTCTAAGCCATCAATCTGTACGTGCAAGGCTTTTTTAACGACGCCAACGACGCGAGCCGTCCACGCATCGGCCGACATTTCCGCAACGGTATAAAGATTATCTTGCTGTTGTAAATCGGCAATTTGCTGTTCGCCGCCGATTAAATTGACCTCATAATATCCCCAGTCACTGAAATGTTCCGTAGCAAGAATATCGGCATACACACCCTGATGCGCACGGTGAAATGCACCAAAGCCTAAATGAACAATTCTTGGGGCCAGGTTATTACGATCATAAACAGGGAGCGTCGCTTTTGCTGATAACAAATTATTTCCCATAACAATTCCTTAAATTTAAATATGGCAAGCTGCATGTTTTGTTATATGAATAAAAAATCCCCTCTCCGGTAAGAGAAGGGATGGAGGATTTACAGACTTCTTGAAGGTTGCGCTGCTGTTACAACACGCGGTTGATCTTCCGCGGCATCTTCCAGTGCACTTAAATCACGGTCTTTCACTTCTGGCATTTTCAGCGCAGAGATTAAACCAATCACTGAATATGCCATGATCATAATGGCGATCGGATACCAGGGATTCCGTCATGGTGCAGAAAATACCCGCCAGGATAGGACCAAAACCGGAAGCGATAAGACCACCAATTTCTTTAGAAATAGCCATCCGGGTAAAGCGGTTTTTACAGCCGAACATTTCTGCTATGGTAATGTTTTCCAGAGCAAATAATCCCAGCACCGCACAGTTATGAATCACAATCAGTGCAACCATAATGGTGCTCGGGGCATAGCTTTTATCTACGATGATAGAAAGCATTGGCCACGCCAGCACAATCGCAGAGGTATTCATAATAATATACGGGATCCGGCGACCTATTTTATCGGATAACCAACCAAGGAACGGAATGGTCATAAAGCCGAGAATCGAACTGATCATCAATGCATCTGTTGGAATTGCTTTGTTAAACAATAACGTCTGCACTAAATAGCCTGCAAGGAAAGTCTGAATTAAACCTGAGTTACCAGCCTGACCAAAACGCAGCCCTGTTGCCAGCCAGAAGGATTTGCTCTGGAACATGCTACCAGCAGGTGCAGGTTTTGCTGTCGGTTGATTGCTGTCGTTAACCTTCTCAAAGACCGGGCTTTCTTTCAGATTCATACGCAACCAGATAGCAAAGACCATCACGACAACGCTCGCCAGGAACGGTATACGCCATCCCCACGCCAACAGTTCCTCTTTACTGAGAATGAAGAACATAAAGGCCCAGATTGCCGTTGCGCTCAAGGTTCCGCAGTTAGTCCCCATAGCAACAAATGAGGAGATAATTCCGCGCTTACCTTTTGGCGCATATTCCGCCAGCATCGTACCGGCACCGGAAATTTCCGCACCTGCACCCAATCCCTGAATAATACGCAGCGTCACCAGCAAGATGGGTGCAAAAACACCAATCTGTGCATAGGTCGGTAACACACCAATTAAGGTGGTACAGATCCCCATCATGGTGATGGTAATAAAGAGTACTTTTTTACGCCCTATTCTGTCGCCCATTTTGCCGAAAATAAATGCTCCGACAATACGCGCCACATAACCTGCACCGTAGGTTCCATTGCCAGAATTAACGCCATTGCCGTTGATGATTCAGGAAAAAATATTTCATGAAACACTAACGCTGCGCCGAGCGAATATAACTGGAAATCCATAATTCACAGGTGTTTTTTCCCATCCTGTGGTTTCCTTGGCGTTTTCTAGGTTTTTTCAGATAGTTGCATTTTTTAAAAAGCATCCTAAGTTCGATCTCAGTGTCTATCTGGGGCCTATTTCTGTCCCATATATGCCCCAAAAAAAACTCCCCAACAGATAAGTAGTTTTTTCATGGATTTATGCGTAAAATCAAGAACGGCTGGAAATCATTCAATACTCACACTATCGAAAAAATTTACCAGCCAACCGCAGCACGTTCTTGCATAAGGCGTGTCTGCGGTTTTTCAACTATTCAGATACATCACTCCCATCACATTCATTCCTCCGCATCAAAGGCATATAGGCTATATCACCTTGATATTTTTCTTTTTCAGATAAAAACTGTTATCTATGTATACTTTTAAACCCAATCCGTGTAGAGTCTCTGCATAAGATAGTTTACAGTTGCCGCTTCAGCTTGCGCCATAAACCGCCTGATTTTTGCTGCCACCTGTTAGCATTCCTGTATACCTGAAACGACAATGTTTATCTACGAACTTTAAGAACACCCAAGATAAAAATTGTCAACTATATCATATATAACACATTACTAATTCGAGGCTATATGAACAGCATACTGATAATCACATCTCTCCTTATCATATTCAGCATTTTTAGTCATGCCCTAATAAAATTAGGGATTGGCATATCCAATAACCCAGACAAAACCGATGTATAAGTCAACATATCCTGAATCAGACATACAATATCGCAATGAAAATCAATAATATTTTAAGGAATATCTTCATGAAATCAAAAGACACCCTAAAGTGGTTCCCTGCGCAGCTTCCTGAAGTAAGAATTATCCTAGGGGATGCTGTAGTGGAAGTAGCAAAACAGGGAAGACCTATCAATACCAGAACATTGCTTGATTACATTGAAGGAAACATAAAGAAAAAAATCATGGCTGGATAACAAAAATTATTACAAACAGCGATATCAGTTCTTAAAGACAACCAAAATTTAAATGGTAAAATGTAATATAATAAACTTACTTTTTATCATTTTTCCACTTTAACAACATTTTGCTCCACTTTTCCACGACCAAACAACTTGAAATCTGGTTAAAATAACACGCAACACTATTCTTCTTCCTTGAGTCCGCCCGGAACTCGAAAAACAAACCGAGTTAAAGCCTTTTTTCACAAAATCGATTTTGGGTCTCACCAAAATTACGGGGTTGCATACGCATTCGTTTATTTTCGAACGTGTACATACAAATATGCACAAAAATAATCATAATTATTTTCTGAGATGCATTATGATATGAACACCAATTTCGTATAGAGTCTCACTATGTCTCGAATTTTTGCTTACTGTCGGATATCAACGCTGGATCAGACCACCGAAAATCAACGCCGGGAAATCGAAAGTGCAGGTTTTAAAATCAAACCTCAGCAAATAATCGAAGAACACATTAGCGGCTCAGCAGCAACCAGTGAGCGTCCTGGTTTTAACCGGTTGCTTGCTCGCCTGAAATGTGGTGATCAATTGATTGTGACAAAACTGGATCGCCTTGGTTGTAATGCAATGGATATCAGGAAAACAGTGGAACAACTGACCGAAACAGGTATCAGAGTGCATTGCTTAGCATTGGGTGGCATTGACCTGACCAGTCCAACAGGAAAAATGATGATGCAAGTAATTTCAGCAGTCGCTGAATTTGAACGAGACCTTTTACTTGAACGCACTCATTCCGGGATAGTAAGAGCCCGCGGCGCAGGGAAACGTTTTGGTCGACCACCTGTGTTAAATGAAGAACAGAAACAGGTGGTATTCGAACGAATTAAGTCAGGTGTAAGTATAAGTGCCATTGCCCGGGAATTCAAAACCTCGCGGCAAACCATTTTAAGAGCCAAAGCAAAACTTCAGACACCTGACATATAAAAAATAATCTCGGTGTGAGATGCTTTACGTCTTCCAAGCCCCCTTCCTTGCCGTAAATGGAAAGATACATCTAATTATAGAATTTATATGTTTTACCCTACGGCAGTGCTGGCCATTCAATATCCTGTGCAGTTGACGTATCAACACGGTTCAGCAATACCCGATACTTTTTCCATGCTTCCAGCAACGGGGTTTCTTCCTCCGTTGCATATACAGCTCACCTTTTTTCACACACGATTAACCAACAGCCAGACCAGCAGACACGCCACCACCGGCACAGCAAAATCCATCAGGCTTGCTACATCCCACGCGCGTAGATCAAAACCGCCCCACCACGGCATATTCATTCGCTTGCCATGCCCGAACATTTCAATCCAGCGATATTCTGCCTGGGTGTGTTCACGCGCAATGAAGAACGTACAACCGGCTATCGCACCGTAAACCCAGTTTCCGGTAAAAAGGCCAACCAGTACCTGCGCAGCCACAGCACAAAGTGCATGAAGGAAAGGTGTTATATCCATTTCATCCCACCCAATAAAACGGGGCGCTCGGCCCCTTAATATTATTTAGACGCAAGCGCCACCTCAATTGCAGATAATCTTTGTCTTAATTCTGCGTTTTCTTCTTCCAGTGCTGTTATTCTGTCGTCTGACTCTCTGGCTACCTGAACAAGCAAGCCAGTAACACCAGAATAATCTACTGTGTAATAACGTTCACCTTCTTCACCTTTCGACCCGCTTCCACCATCCTGATATTTCATTGCAGAGCCTACAACTTCTGGGATTGCTTCTAGTGCTTCTTGCGCGATAACACCAGCGTAAGGTATGCCATTTTCTTTAAGAGTGTATGTATAGCCGTTCATTTTACGGATGCGGTCGGTTGCATTATCGATCACCTGAATGTTGTCTTTCAGATCCCGGTCGGAATGCTGGTTAAATGCGGTGGCATGACATGCACCATTAACGCTTAACATATAGGTGTTATCGGTATGTTTCTGCGCATAGAACATATACGCGCCACCATCAGCACCAACTTCATATACAACCGGACGGCTAGAGTTGCCCCACAAGCTAGCAGTAACGCCAGCGTGAGCGGTTCCTTGTGTGTTTATTGTCATGGTTGACCCATGATTAGCATATTTGATTTGTAATGTGTCTGTGCAGTCAAACTTAATAAGCGCGTTACTTCCCCGCACACCATACGACATGAGACAGTTCCCCATCTTAAGGTAACCATCACTGCCTGGAAAAATTAATGTTCCACCGTAAAGATCGCTAAAATCCCAAAAGATACCTTTTGTTCCATTGTGTGTGACAATCCTTGTCATTGTATCTTTTGTACCGTCAATATTTTTTCTGGTGTACATCTCACCATAAGCGTTTTCGGTTTCTCCTGTCTTATTTGACAAGTGAATCTTACCGCTAAATATAGTTCCAGTGGTCGGCAATGTCTTTTGATCATAGATTACATTGCAATAACCATTCCATGTTGTTTTATTGTCTACATATGATTTTGTTGCGTAGCTTCCTTGATCTTTTTTTAATTTGCTAACGTCGGATTTTAGCGTTTTGATGTCATCAGGAATTACTGTTAAGTTCGCCATATATTACCCCTCAAGCCCATTCACGAAGAGGAGCATCAAGAATCACTACATTTCCGGTAAATGGTGATGCGTCCAGCTTTTCATCTAAGATTCTAATATTTACAAAATAACCGTCGCGTCGTTGATAAATTGGTTCGTCGTCGGCATTTCTGCCGACTTCATCGAAAGCGAATCCAATTTCATCAATCAGGAGTTGATCTTGCAATACTTCATTATCTTCCCAATTAATTTCATTCAAGAATGCTTTATAGCCTTCCCGATCTCGAAACTTCAGCGTAAAATCTTTCATTCTACTGACTCCCCCATTTGCGCATCAGTTAATTCTTTATGCCATATTCTCAGGTTACGAACGTGACCAAACAAGTGACGTTCTCCTCCAGCAGAAGTTCCCCAATACGTATTTCATGTGCAGCTCCGGTATTCTTCCATGACGAAGTCTGAACAGGTGACAGGTAACCATTACAACAGCAACGAAATTCAGTCGAGCTATTACAGACAAAACCAGCAATCATTTTGCGCCCGGCCTTCACAGATGGACTAAGATATGCAGATCTCACTCCAAACTGAACATAAGGTAAAGGTTCTACATCCGGACTTGTAGGCGTCCTGAAAGCCAATACCAGTTGTTCATCATTAGTCGCCACGCCAATAGTGGTTAAAATTCGTGGGGCCTGATTTGGCGTAGAGTCCCAATTTTTATGTATTTCAACAAGACAGCTTAAAGGGACAGAACTTATGTTATTTCTGGTTGAAAAAATAACCATATCACTGGCGCGCGTGGTTGGTGTGTTTCCGGAAATAATAAACGATGAAGCGCATGGCCCTTTTTCAATTTGCGGCGTAGTCATTGTTAATGACGAATCAGAAGAAAAACCACCATCTTCAGGATTGGTTATAAAAAAACCGCATACCACTTCGTCAATATTCTCTGCGGCGGTATATGTTGTTTCAAAGTAACACCAGTCCCCCTGTTTTTCCGTTCTGAATGTCACCAGCGCCTTATTACCGTACGCCTTAACCTCACCTGTATCTGGCTCCAGACATACATCAACGGATGTTTTAACATTTTCGCCAATAACAAGAGATATATGGACGCGACAACGTGAATTAACTCCACGAAAGCGGGCAGAAAAAGTGCAGGTTTCACCGATGGACAGAGAAAACCTGTTCTCTCCAGTTACACTATGAATCTGATAACTACTGGTTGTGCCTACAAGACTGTCTGTCACGGTGACGGTTGCATAATTAAAACCGTAATTATCAACCCCATACTCTTTCGCCAGTAAACTGTGGTAGTACCACAATTCCGGTGTATTAGAATTTTTTAGATAGTTAGTTCTCTGCCCTTCAATTAACAGCCCTTCTTTTTCAAAACGTGGCTCATTAATTTCTGCAATGGTAAGAGCGCCGGACTTATTGATATAGGTCGCGGAACTCGCGCGGGAAAACGGGACAATTTTGTCGGATGGTATAGTGACCACATCATCGCGCACTGTTATTTTTTTATATCCCGGGCCAAATCCTGCAATCATATCCATCGAGTCATTAAACGGTATCCACACATCAGGCAGTGGCTGCAAAACTTGTTTATACGGCTCAGCTGCCTGGCTTGCGTACTCCCTGGCTGCATCTTCACTTGCTTTAGCCGCTGTCTGGCTTGCAGCGGATGCTTTCGCCGAGTTAGCTGCCGCAGTCTCGCTTGTCTTTGCGTTGGTTTCACTGGTTTTTGCTGCTTTTTGACTGTTAGCTGATGCAGTGGCAGAAGCAGCCGCCGCGCTTGCAGAACCAGCTGCAACACTCTCGCTTTCGGCTGCTGCATCCTGGCTGTTTTTCGCCGCAGTTTCGCTGGCTTTGGCATTCGTTTCGCTGGTCTTCGCTGCCGTCTGGCTGGACTTTGCGTTAGTTTCACTCGTCTTCGCAGCTTTCTGGCTGTTAGCCGCAGCAGTTGCTGATCCGGCTGCTGAAGTCGCAGAACCGGCTGCCGCGCTCTCGCTTTGGGCTGCTGCAACCTGGCTGTTTTTGCCGCAGTTTCACTGGCTTTGGCATTCGTTTCGCTGGTTTTCGCTGCCGTCTGGCTGGACTTTGCGTTGGTTTCGCTCGTCTTTGCGGCTGTCTCGCTATTTTTCGCGTGTCATGGCACCGAGAAAATCATTCAGCCGCTGCAGTTTCTGGAACCTTCATAGACGGTAATGGTCCCGGCATGTGAAGGCGGAAAACCTTCAACCAGCAGGGTGACGCTGTACTGACCATGCTCAACATCCATGCTGTAACGTCCGGCTTCATCCGGATTTTCAGAGGCCACCGTGTTCACCACCACCGTGCTGCTGGTTCGTCTGGCCTTCAGCACAATGGTGCAGTTCTGTACTGGTTTTCCTGTGCCATCTTTAAGCACGCCAGAAATTTTTACTGTCATACTTTTCCACCAATAAAAAAAGCCCGCAGCAGTGACGCCACGGGCTTCAGGACAGTGTAACTTTACGTTTCCTCAAACGCAGTTCACCCCATAAGGTGGATGAACCTGCGTATCATAACAATATTTACAGAAGATAAATCGGCGTCTGTTGTCAGAAACGGTATCCGATACCAACAATAAATGCATCCGTTCGCCAGTCGCCACTACCGGAACCTTCATAAGCAAGGTCAATGGTCACGGATTCGGTCGGGTTAAACTGCACGCCAGCCCCCCACGCCAGAGACGTGTTGCTGTGGCGACCGTCATCACTTCCGGTCAGCACATCGTGCGTTTTCCCCTTGTTGTCAGTTACGCGGAGATAATCCCCGGAGAAAGTCGATACACGGCTGTAAGCCACACCCGCCATCGCATACGCGCTGAACCATTCATTCACGCGTACAGACGGCCCCGCCATCACGCTGAACCAGCGGTTACGCACGGAATCTTCATGCCAGCGGGTATCGCTGTAGCGCGTTTTTTGCTCATCCTCAGCATTGGCATAACTGAAGGACGTAATCAGCCCCAGCGCGTCCGTAAACTCATAACGGTATTTCACGTTAATCCCGTTCAGATCATCACTACCGGGAACGTTCGTCGAGGCATGGAGATACCCCGCGCTCAGCGTGGACTGATGTTCTGCTGCACTCGCTGGCGTAGCAGCGGCGACCTGCCAGACTACTGCGGACAAAATAACAGCACATAATTTACGCATAATTACCTCTAGCTTTTCTGCAATAAAAAAGGCGCCATTTCTGGCGCCCGTATCTGGGTTATAAAATTCAGCTAATCGTGATGCCTGCAGTGGCTTTCTTCATCACCACAACCAGCAAATCGCTGATACTTGCTGTGGGATACCAGTTATTTACCAGCCATGCTGACACCGAAAACTCCAGTGTCATGTGACCGTGACCGGCAGGCATATCAATAACGCCACTGTAAATCAGCGTATTATCCAGCGCGGTACGGTTATAAATTTCAGCACCGTTTTTCCGCACTATCAGACGGCATGAGGAGTAAATATCAGTATGCTCTTTCTCATGTTTAGCGCCGCTGAATGCCACCGCCGGAATAACAATCTGCCGGTCAAACGGCTGATCGTCATAAATCCTGACGGTAATGGTCCCTGATGGCCACCGTTCCGGTGCACGGGAGTCCCGGGGGAAAGCTTTGCCCACTGTTTTAACGAGATCGCCTTCAATCTGGTTCGCGGACAGTTTTCCCAGAACCCGGCAGTTCTCGTTAATCGTGACGTTGTTGAGCGTCCCGGAGTTCGCATTCACGTTACCGCTGATATCGGCATTTTTCGCCGTCAGCCGCCCGTCCGGTGTCAGGGAAAATGCCGGAGGATTACCGCCGCTGGTAATGGTGGGAGCCGTCAGATATTTCAGGAACACTTCATTCATAAATATCTGATCGCCCTGACCAACAAACATCGGCTTTGTGTTGCCATTCGCAGGATTAATCATCGCAATCCTGTCTGCCGCCAGCAGCACCTGACTCTGCATTCCTGCTGGCGTATTCTCAATACCGGCACCGATACCCGCAATATAAAGGCGTCCGTCCTGCATCTGCTGCAGTTTCACGGCCCACATGCTGTTCAGGTTATTATTTGTATCAACCTGAACTTTCTGTATCTGCTGGATTGCCGCACTCTGATTTTCCAGTTTTTTATTGACGGTCTGCGTGATTTCATTGCTGACATTCGTAATGGACGTCCTGATTTCAGCCAGGTCCGGCGCAAGCTGACCGTTATCAATCTGCGTCCACAGCTCCTGGGCCAGATGTGTTTTCCCGATTTCTCCTTTGAAAAAATCCAGGTAACCTTCCGCATCATCGCTCGCCCGACCGACAGCCTCCACGAATGCCGATTTGCCAACGGTGTTCACACTGCGGATGTAAAAATAATAATCATGGCCCGGTTTGATATTGATACTGGCAGCTATCCAGTACAGCGCCGAGCCAAGATAGCGGGCTGCGGTTTCAACCTGCCTGATATCCGCAATCCGCTTTTCCGAGAACCAGAACTCAAACTGTACCGTCGGATCATAAACGGCAAGATGTGGCGTTGCGGTTATCTGAAAATAGCCCGGCGTCAGCTCAATCCGCGACGGTGCTGCCGGTGCGGTAATCCGGAAGGTGGTGGTGGCAGGTTCACCCTGCTGGCCATAGCTGTTTATCGCCCGCACCGTCAGGGTGTATTCCCCGAGCGGCAGGCCGCTGAAACGGTGCTCCGTGTCTGCGGTGATGGCGGTGGTCACCAGTCTGGCATCCGTTCCCTTACCACTGGTCAGGCGCAGACTGAAGCGCACACCCTTCACCACCCGCGGCGTGTCCCATTTCGCCTGCGCCAGATACTGGCCGTCAGCTGCGCTCACCTCCACCGTCAGGTGCTGCACTGCCGGTGGGATGACGCTGTTCAGGGAACCTGACTGCGGCTCAAAGCGGGCACCGTTATCCACGATGGCTTCTTTTTCCGGTACGTGCTGCACCGCCGTGATGGCAAAGGTGCCGTCCGTGTTTTCCCGGACGGAGACACAGCGGAACAGACGACGGCGCAGTGACGGCAGGGAGAGTCCCCACACCCCGTATGTCTCCACACCATCAGGCAGGGTACTGACCTGTATCCGGTCCGGCGCGGGGTGTTCGGTGATGTCCACACTCACCGGCTTACCGCTGCCGTTAATCAGGTTCACCGTGGCGGCACCGGTCTCCGGAAGTGTCACTTCACGGTCCAGCGTCAGGGTGCGGGTGGCAGCATCAATGGACAGGACACGTCCGCCGGTCAGGGTCCCGGCATAGTCGTTATCACAGATTTCAATGATGTCACCGGGTGTGTGCCGCAGCCCCTGAGACCCGAGCGTGAAATCCACCGTCTGCGTTTCCAGCAGTTCGGTCTTTATCACCCACAGTCCGGCACGGTGGGCCTGACCGCGGCTGGTACAGCCGAACGCGTCCATCTTCAGCAGGTTGCGTCCGTAGCGCAGTATGGCTTCCGGGTCTTCCACCAGTTCCGTGGAGGTCTGCCAGCCGTTCTGCGGGTCGGTGTAATTCACCTCCACCGCCGTGTGCCGGTCCTTCAGGGCACTGAAGCTGTAGCGGAATCCCACGCCGTTATCATCCACCACCACATCGCTGTGGTGTACGGGTCCACACCACATCCGACGGGCGGTCCTGAACGAACGTCAGCGTCTGACCGTTCCATACCGGCATACAGCGCATCGCAGAGCAGAAATCACTGAGAACGTCCCACGCCTTACGCTGTTGTGCCAGGTACGCATTAAAGGTCATCCGCGGCTCGGTCCCCCCGAAACCATCCGGGACCGTCTGGTCGCAGTACTGCCCGATGGCATACAGCGCCCACTTGTCCACATCCGCCGCCCCCAGACGTTTTCCCATGCCGTAGCGCGGGTGAGTCAGCATGTCCCACAGGCACCAGGCCGGGTTGTTGCTGTATGCCGGTTTCAGACTGCCGTCCCAGATACCACTGTACGTGCGTTTTTCCGGGTCATAGTTTGACGGCACCTGGATGATGCGACCGCGGATATGGTAGTTCACCGTCATCTGCTGGCCGCCGAACTGCTCCGCATCCACCTGCAGCCCCACAATGGCCGTGTTCGGGTAGCACTGTTTCACATCGATGATTTCGGTGTATGACGACCACAGCGTCTTATTCTGCAGCTGGTCCGTGGTGCTGTCCGGCGTCATCCTGCGCATCCGGATATTAAACGGGCGCGGCGGCAGGTTATCCACCACCACCGAGGCCAGGAACTGTGAAGTGGTTTTACCCTTAATGGTGATGTCTTTTTCCGTCACCCAGCCACCGTTACGTTGTATCTGAACCAGCAGGCGGACTTCCGATGGATTCCTGTCCCCCTTTGAGGTGGTTTCCACCAGTGCCTGCACGCCGAAAGTAAAACGCAGACGGTCAATGTTTGCCGACGTGATGGTCCGGGTGATCGGAGTGTCATATTTCACTTCTGTACCGAGCACCGTCTCGGAGCCGGAGGATTCAAACCCCTCCGGCGGTGTCTGCTCCTGCTCACCGGCACGGAACACCACCGTGACGCCGGATATATTGGTATTCCCCTCACTGTCCAGCACCGGCGTACTGTTCAGCAGCACGCTTTTTAATCTATCCACCGGACCTTCAACCGGCCCTTCGCTGATGGCATCGATCACACTCAGCAGCTGCGTGGACTTCAGGTTGTCCTTCGCTTCGCGCGGGGTATGCCCCTTACTGCTGCCTTTACCCATTCGTCATGCTCCATAAACGATAAAACCGCCCGGAGGCGGTTTCACATAAAACATTTTGCATCAGCGACCAATCACCACAACCTGACCACCATCCCCTTCGTCTGCCGTGCTGATCTCCTGAGAAACCACGCGTGACCCCACGCGCATTTCACCGTACAGAACCGGCAGAACATTGCCCTGGGCAACCATGTTATCCAGTGACGAGAAATAGGTGTTCTGTTTGCCGTTATCTGTACTGGCTGCCGTGGGCGTCCTGGCTTTCGGTGCCAGCATCTGCGCCACACCACCCAGGATCATACTGGCCCCTGCTGCATACAGACCCGATACAGCCGCGGCCCCCAGCCAGCCAACAGGGTTCCACCATGCCACCGCAATCAGCGCCGCACCCAGCACCGCCTGAAACACACCGCCACTTTTGGCACCCGCCAGACGCGGAACGACGTGGATCACGGCACCATTTGCCAGCGGTTCATTAAGACGGGCAGATAATTCATTTTCGCCTGCATCACGCCCGGAAATGCGCACCTGATACCAGCCCTCATTCAGTTTCTGGCGAAACGACGGAAGCTGTGTGGCCAGCGCCCGGATGGCTTCAGCCCCCGTTTTCACACGAAGAGTCGATGCGGCGGCCAAATCGTTGTAAATCCCCGTGAAGGCAGATGCGTGCCAGTGGCGGTGACGCCAGACAGAATGCGTTCGTCGTTGCCATTTTTCGGAATACCTCTCCCGTTTACTCAGTTGTTCAGGAATATGGTGCAGCAGCTCGCCGTCACCACAGTAAATGGCGGCATGGTTCGGTACCGAAGCACCAAAGCAGCACAGCAGCACATCGCCCGGCTGCGCCGCTGACAACGGCACCTGATACAGCCCTGTGGCCTCCAGATTATCCAGATAGAGATTCTGACCGTTGCGCCACCAGTCATCCTCGCGATGAAAATCCGGCATTTCAGTCCCCGCCAGATGATAAGCATCCCGGAACAGCGTGTAACAGTCCGTCACCCCGTGCTCAAAGCGCCGTCCTGTCAGATGTGGCACACAGCGGAATTTGTGAATGTCACCCCCGGCAGACCAGCCACCAGGGCAGTGCGCTTTGCATCTGCAGCCGCCGGTCAGCCTCGCTCAGCCAGGGCAGCCCACCGGGATGACTGTGGACCAGTGCCACAATCTCCCCCTGCATCTCTGCCCGCAGCCAGTCTTCCGGTGCGATACGAAAATACGCCTCCGGCTCTGCAGAAATATTCACACAAGGGATATACCACTCCCCCTCCGGCGTGCTTATCACGAAGCCGCACGACTCCGCAGGCGCACACCGCCGGGCATGCGCCAGAATCGCTGATTCAGTCTGTGTCATAAACCGGGATTTACTGCGAAAGTTTATTAATGGAAAGGAAACCGCCAAAATTGCCGACGTTATTGCGGAACTTACAACCGCTCAGGCATTTGCTGCATTTATCCTTCGTGATATCGGACGTTGGCTGGTCATATTCATCCGCGACCGCCGGACCGCTATAACCGCACTCGTCACCGCGATAGGTCCAGGTGCAGGTGTTGGCCAGCATGATACGTCCCGGAAAAACAGCGCCATCCGTTTCCGTCGGCGTGGACAGTACAAAGGAGGCACTCACCGCGCTCAGTTCGCTGCACTGCTCAATGCGCCAGCGGCTGATCACCTCCTGCTCCGGATCGGCATAACTGTTTCCGTTGACGAAGTTCACCGCATCCAGAAAACGGGCGTAAACCTTACGCCGGACCACCGTTCCGCCGACCAGACTCTGCATATCTTCCGCCATCCCGGTGACCATACCGTACAGGTTAGAAACCGTCAGCGTGGGGCGCGTACTGGTGCCTTTGCCATTCAGTTCAAAACCGCTCCCCTGAATGGGATACGGCTGATACTGTCGCCCCTGCCAGGTGACCGGCTCACCTTTTTCGTTCTGCTCATTACAGAAAAAATAACGTTCACCACCGACCTCTGTCAGATCGATTTCCCAGAGCACCACCTGGGCTGACTGAGTGAGGCGTGTCGTCTCATGATGTGTTTCCTGTGGAATATCCTGCATCAGGGCCTCCTATGCCACGACCTGTTCAAAATCTGCCGTTATGGTTACCCACAGCGCCCCCACGCTTGCCGACCATTTACGACAAACCACCCTGATCGGCTTCCAGTCATAAGGTGGCGTCCACTGAAATGCGCGGACGCCACCGTGCCGTTCCAGAAAGGCTTTCAAAGATGGGTGTTCACATTTACGAACACGTATCGTCACGCTGTAAGTCGACAACTGGTTATTCAGTCCCGCCGCACGACGCTGTTCATAACCATCGCCCAGCTTCACTGTCACCACTTTCGGCTCTGATACCACATTCATATCCGGGCGCACTTTCCAGTGAAACGTCTCCATTACCGATATGCTCCACTTAACCGACCACCATCACGGGCCTGCTGTTGCATAAAGTCCGCTGCCGCTTTTTTCCCAAGGTCATAAACCACCTTCAGGGCAGCCGGACCTATCTGCCCGTTCGTGCCATCGTTATTGATCTCGATGTTGTACTGCGGGGCAAACATCGCCATACCTGAACCACCAATATCCGCCACAACCCCCAGCTTACCGTCAGCACCACGACGCAGTGGCAGAATGGCTTCAGGTCCAGCTTCCCCCATCACACCCGCGCCTTTTGCAAAAGCAAAAAACGTCGGACGGTTAACCACCGTGCCACTGTAACGACTCAAATCAGCAGACTGATAAATCCCCCCATTGGCATTCAGGGAAAGGCTGCTGAGATCAAATCCCAGTACACTGCCAATCCCTTTTATCGATTTCATCATGGTTGCCTGCGCCAGGATTTTCGCCATATCTGACAGCACAGAAGAGGTGAAGGATTTGAAATTGAGTTTGCCGGTAGTGACAAAAGTTGCCAGGCCATTTCCCATGTTGCTGAAGGCTGACGAGAACACCTGTTCTGCTGTTCCTGCCGTATTATCTGCATCCACGGTAAAATCCTGAAATGCACGCAGGACTCCGTTTTTCCAGTTACCCTGAGCAATTTCAAGCTGTTGCCAGTAACGGCGATTCTCATTCAGTTGTCGGTTCAGGCTCTCCGTCAGCGCCTGCTCGGCCTTTCTGTAGTCATCCGTGTTATATGTCCCTTTCTGCTCACTATCCCGCCTCAACTGCTCCAGCTGTTGCTGGTATTTCTGGCGAAGACTCAGTTGTACCTGATATCGCTGCCGCTGCTGATCACCCATACCCACCGTGGCGATATCCTGGTCATGTTGCTGACGCTGAGCGCGCTCTTCTTCAGCCAGTTGACTGGTCAGCTGAATTGTTTTTTTCTTCAGATCGTTGAGTGCCGTCTGTTTCTGAAGCTCCTGCTGTTTTACATCCAGCAGCGTCAGTGCCTGAATCAGTTCATCTTTACGGGCCAGCACACTCTTTTCATCTGCCGTCAGTTTTTTCCCGTCCAGATCGCTGATGCGCTGCTGCAGAGCCAGAAGCTGTTTATGCGCTTCTGTCATCCTGTCAGTGGCAATGCCTGCTGACTGTCTTGCAGCAGCAATCTGTCCTTCCACCTGTGCCTGTTGCTGGCTGTACTGCAGCAATAACCGGGTGGCCTCATCATTACGGGTTTCGCGTGTTTTTTTCTTACCGGATGCCAGGGCTTTCTCGTAACGTTCATTTTCACGTTGTATCGCCGCATCCCTGACAGCCTGATCGGCGTACTGCATGGCATTAATACGCGCAATTTCACGCTGATGTCGTGCAGCTTCCGTTTCATTCATCCGATTCAGTGCAGCATTTTCAGCATTACGGCGTTTCTGTTGCTCCTGATAATTCCGCTCTGCCTGCTCTTTTGCATCCTGCAAATCCTTCTGGCGTTTTTTCTCCTGAAGATCGTTAAGACGCTGCTGATCGTATTCAACCTGAGAAGATGATGCCGTCCAGGGGAGTCTTTTCGCCCGCGACACTTTCTCCTGCAAAGTGGCAATCTGCGCATCCAGCGAATCTTCACGACCAATATTCATGCCGCATCCCAGAAACGACTCCATAAATCAGACAGATACTTCAGCGTACTGCCCAGCGCATTGAGGTTATTATCAATATCCGCAGTACGTCGACCGGTTTCCTCTGCCAGTGCAGACATGGCTATCCGTGCCGCATCACTGGACCGCCCCTGTTCCCCAAGGACGCGTATCTGCTCAAGCTGAGTGGCAGTAAGAAAATGCAGCTCATTGTCCAGAGCCTTCGCGGCATTTACAGGATCATCCTTCAGCCGCTTAAACTGACTTATGGTATCGCTGACCGACTGGCCAACCGATCGCTCCATCTGTGCGGCAGCTCTCGCCACCATACTGATATCGTTTCCACGAAATGCACCACTCCCCACCACCTGAGCCAGCGCACCGACTGCAGCATGTTGCGTGATACCATTCCCGGAAATAGCACGACTGAGCGTCCACAGCTGCCCGGCAGTGACTCCGGCATAATGCCCCGTCAGCGACAGCTGGCGGTTAAATTCTTCCCCCTCCTTCTGACCGTCATACCAGGCTTTACCCAGACCATAGACAGCCGCGGCAATACCACCAATAACCCCGCCAAGCATCATGCCTTTCGGTGACATCAGTGTGTCTATCCACCCGGCACGGTTAGCCAGCGTTATTCCGGATCCCCTCAGCGCACCTAAATTTCCGCGGGCCAGTTCACCTATCAGAACGCCTATCTCCTGACGGGCCGCTGCACTTTTCAGACCCAGCGAATGCGTGGCTTTTCCTGCCTGCTCCATTTTGCGGATATACACTTCTGCAGCACTGCTTACCCCCAGCTGGGCAGCCCTGGCACGAAGCAACTCAGAAGAAGAAAGATTCTGGCGGGTTGCCTGCTCTTTAAGCTGACGGATAAACGCCACTTTCTGTCGGGTAGCCTCTTCCTCAGCCTGTGTAAGAACACGGGTTTTCGCCGTAACCTCAGAAATCAGCGCCAGATAATCCTGCTGACCAATCCCGCCACTGTTTCTGGCCTGTCGGATCTGCTGCTGAATACGCTGTAATTCCTGCAGCCCCGCACTGGCCTGTTTCACACTGTCAATCTGACGATAAAACGCGGCAGCCGCTTTATCCTGAGCCTCCGCCAGAGCCATGGCCTGCGCCTGTTCCTCGCGTATTTTCTGGCTCAGTGCCTCCATACGCTGGCGGGTTTTCTCCACCTCGCGGGCCATGCGTTCATGAGCCTGTGCGTTCTTCTCCACCGTCTGCGCATGGACGGATGCGGCTGTTGCAGCCGAAGACGCCGCCTGCGTTGTCTGCCGGGCGGCCTGAGTCTGACGCTCCATAAAACGCTGCATACGGGCAGAAGACCGTTCTGCATCGCTGGCTGCACCATTCAGAAGGTTTTGATACGGGGAATTTCATTTTTAAACTCTGCCGCATCAATCCCCAAATCAATGACCAGGTTAGCTATCTGGTCCATAACGCACACCTCCGGAAATACCTTCCCCAAGATGCATCAGTTCTTCGTCCGTTCGCTCCGGTATCCCGTTCTCTTCCGGTAAAAGGCTGAAATCAGCCACCGCAGCATCACTGCTGCCGGACACCATTCTCACGATCAATGCCTTCAGCGAGGCAAACTGCGCATCCATCCACACATCACTGAAGCTCTGCATCCGGAAATAATCGCCCCACTCACCAAGCTCAGTGGCCGACATTTCCGACAGCATCCGCCGCCAGTCTGCCCGCCGGAACTCCCGGGCAAGCCGCATGACAAACTGCATTTCCCGCGTCAGGACTTTTCCGGCGTCAGCACCTCATGCTCCAAATCCCCGGCATTATCAATGGCCCCCATACCGCTCAGCGACAGAACCATCTCCGCCCCCGCACCCAGGGCATCATACGACCATGTTGTAATAACGGATGCGTAAAGCGTCTCAACATCCTGAGACTGTTCCGCATTCCACAGTGAGCGGGAAACCAGCCAGGCATTGATATCCATCCCCATCCGCAGAAAAGCAATCTGTCGTTCAGCCTCCGGCAGTTCTCCCTCCCGGCATCAAACTTTGCCGTTCGCTGCTGAACAAACGTCAGATATTCAATTCTCTGCAGCCCGGACAGCTCACTGAGCACCACGGACTGTTTTTCATAATTAAACGTGTCCTGTTTCAGAAACATCATGTTCTCCACCTGTAAAAAAGCCCCGAATAACCGGGGCAAATGATGAGTATCGTCCTGTTAACCTGCTGCGCTGACAGTCACCGCAGCCACAGCCACAAAATTCCCGTCAGCGGTCATGCCCACAATGCTGACACTGCCCTGCTTCACGCCTTTCACCGTGGCCACAAGCCCGTTCAGGGTCACCGTGGCAGTCTGTGGATCTGTCGAATGCACACTGATCGCTTTGTCACTGGCTCCGTCAGGTTTTACTGTAAAGGTCAGCGTGGTGGTTGCTCCCACTTTTACACTGGCAGATGCCGGTGCCACCGTCAGCCCGGTAACGCTCACTGTTTCAGTGCCTTCCTCTGCCAGATACGGACGCCCCACACCGCTGATTTTCACTGTGCGGGTCATCACGTCTTTTGAGGCAATGGTTTTACCCAGTGAACTCAGCCAGCCACGGAAAACATCAACAGTACCGTTGGGATATTTGATACGAAACGCGCAGACTTCACCGGAGTCGAACAACTGAACCAGTTTTTTCTGCCCGCTGTCACCCGGACGCCAGGCCAGCGTCGCCGAAGTATCACCAACGGATTTCTGCCCCTGGGTTGTCGTTTTCCAGTCTGCATCTTCATCATCGAGATAAGTGTCATCTTCTGCATCAGCGGTCATTTCGCCAGGTTGCAGATCCTTCACCATCGCAAGACGCAGCCAGTCAGTGTCCGACAAAGGATTCGCAAACGCATCGCCGTTGCCGGTATACATCCAGAACGTCGTCCCCGCACCTTTCGTCTTTGCCAGTGGATTTGGTGTGGTCATTACCACCTCCTTAATTCGTGTACGTGATCTGGTACGTGATTTCCGCCATCGCCCAGGTGGCCATCTCATTATCACGTTGATAGTTAAAACCGAGTGGGATCAGGGTGTCGATGAGTCCGGAAAGTGCCGGTATATCATTCAGGGCAGGAAAAATGGTGCTCTCCATCCACATATCCAGCTCTGAATCCGGTGCCTGTGCCCGGATGAAGACGGCAATATGCAGAACAGCCTGCCAGTCATCTTCATCCGTCATTTTTCCGGTGTACTGAGCATCACTCAGCCACACCGCCACGGCAGGCAGTTCCTGCGCATCAATAAATGCCGGAAGCCCGTCAAAAAACGTGGCGCTGTCTCCACACTGTTCCCGAAGGCGTGCCAGTACGACCTGGCGGATTTGTGTATGTCGGTTCATCGGGTCAGCCATAATCTCAGTTGTTGTTTCAGTGCATACCCCAGCTGTTTCGGCATTTCCGCAGCAATGATGCGGTCGCGGGGCATCTTCAAATGCCTGGTCAGCGGTCCGGACAGCGGGATTTTCACTACCTCCACAGGAAGACGATTTTTTCTTGGCCTGCCCTGATGGTCATGCCCTGTTGCAAAACGCGCTTCAGGAAGACGCCTAAGAACATGCCAGCGGCCATTCGCCAGTTGCTGAACAAATGCCCCCCGGAAAAAGTATTTTCCCACTCTCAGTCCTTCACCAGCACGCCGCCGTGTTGTGTTCAGTTTGATGGCGGGCAGATTGCCCCGGTTAACGCGGATCCTGCCGTCATTTTTTCCTGACGGACTGGCTTTAGACACCCGACACGCTGACGTACCAGTTTCAGGGGGATCCCTTTCACCGGTTATCTCCCGCAACGGTATTCCCGGCAACCTGCCGGGTGGCAACCGAGACCGCTTTCTGTGCCACACGGTTTATCGCCCATGCGCTGGCCTGTGGCACCATACGGGTATCAAGGCTGTTCAGATTGCGGATGGCATTCTCAAGCCCCTTCATCCCACACCTCTTTACTCAATAAAGATCATTGGCTTACCGTTAAAGCGTTCATGCCGTGTGACCGTCCATTGTTGTCCGTCATAAACAACGCGATCCCGCGCCGTGGGCGGTATCCCGAAGAAAACACCACCAGAGAGACCGCAGGTCCGGACAGAGACATTCAGCTCTGCCAGTGTTTCTCCCGATCACAGTCATATCGACATCATTAACCGAGGCTGTCTTTCCCATCTTTCTGACCGTGATCGCATCCATACGCGCTGCCAGCCGGGAAAAGGGATCAGACATTGAGTTTTACCGGCACTTCTTCTGCACTGGTTCCGGCATCTGCCCAGACAACCCCGACCAGCGGATCAGAGCCACTGTTAGTCAGCTGAACTTTTCCGGACTTCAGATAAACCTTCTACCCGTTTTCATATCATCCGTTTTCAGCTTAGGCAGCATAAACACACCTTCGGTCATGCCGTCGCCTGTTTCACCCTGTGGAATATCGGTCAGCGCCACCGCAAAAACATCACCCACCTGCACCAGATCTCCGCTGCTGATGGCTGCACTGGCAACAATCGCCACCGTTTTTCCTTCTTCTACAAAATTCTTTGCCATAACTGTCTCCGCACTGCCCCGTTCAGGGGCTGATTTCAGGTACAAAAAAGCCCTTACGGGCATCAGAGTTGTTGTCTGCGACGTTTACGCCGTACATTTCACCAGACCGCGGTGATCAACTGGCGCGACACCGGCGTCAATACGCACTTTCGTTGTCACGCCATCCACACTGAAGCCCTCCATCTGATCAATATATGGCGTATCCACACCGTTGAGATAAGCCACTTCAATCGTATCGGAGCCTTTTGACGCAGCCAGGTAGAAGGTGGTCTGGCTGTTATCATCAAGACGAGGCTCTGCAATAACGGTCGCAAAATCTTTCACCGGGTTAATAATACCGGCGTTAATGTCAGCCCCCTTGACACTTGAGGAGCGAATGACCTGGTTAGCAACAGACTCCATCGCCGTCGGTACCAGTACGAACGCAGGACGAATATTCAGATGACGCTCCCCTCTTTCTGAACGCGCATCAACTGGCGGGCTTTATCCAGCGATGCCACGTCCATTGCAGCGCTCTCCAGTACGTTTGCATGTTTCGCTTTATCGAACAGACTTACATTATCTGTGGAGATTTTTTCGGGTTAGACGTCAGAATGGCATAAACCAGATCGGCAATAGTGGATTTCGCCGCACGGCCCAGTTTCATCGGGACATCGGTCAGCATATTCAGATCATCATTGATAATGGCCTGACGGGTGATACTGAACAGCTCGCCATAGGTCGCCAGTGCAATAGTGGCCTGTTTATCTCCGGTGGTGACGTATTTATATTCCGCCCCTTCACGCACCTGACGCAGAGCACTGAAGCCCCCATACCCACGATGGGCAATTTTAAAATCAGACAACTGACCTTTCCGCGTCCACTGTTCATAGGTTTCAGGAGCATCTTCCCAGCCCTGCAGAATGGCTTTGTTCGCAACATCCAGCAGAATATTACCGAAGTCAGACGTACTGTGTGAACGCCGCACCGACCATCTGCATCGGGTTATAACTGGAAACACCAATACCACGTTCAGTCAGTGACATACGGGCATATTCACGCAGGGTCATCCCGTTGTAGACATTATCACGTTCAGTTTTTTCAAACCCGGCGCGCGCCATCAGCGCCTGGCGGATCCCGTCCCCACAAAATTACCGTTACCGGCATAAATATGAGCCGGGTATTTTTATTGATGGCGTGGACTCGCGCCCCATCTCGTTCAACAGCTTTTCGCGGGCCTGCTCCAGCGAACATTCAGGATCGGCAAGACACTGAGCCTGCAACGACTGATAACGCCCGCCAAACATGGCAAACAGATCATTAATACCGTTTACACGCGCTTTTGCTCTGCCGGACCTGCGCACGGATGCTGTTTTCATCCACCACGGGTGCTGCTGCCTGCACTGGCGTCCGGGAGGCTGCAGGTCCATCATCCTGTACGCGTGGAGCACTGTTGCGTGGCGGAGTAATCATATTTCGAATGGATTCCGGCATCTTTTAAATTCCTCTGTACGTTTTGACTGAATACATGCCATTGCCTTAACGGCTGGTGTCACCTGATCAGCAAATCCCTGTGCCAGACATTCGGCACCGGACATCCAGGTCTCATCCGCCAGCATGGCAGCAATTTCATCGGTGGTTTTCCCGGTTTTCTGTGCATAAGCGGGTAACAGAACCGCCTCAACTTTATCGAGCAGGTCGGCATAGGTGCGCATGTCCTCCGCATCACCGCCCGTAAAGCCAAATGGTTTATGAATCATCATGAAGGAGTTTTCCGGCATAATGACCGGGTTTCCCACCATCGCAATGACCGACGCCATTGACGCCGCCACACCGTCGACATAAACGGTAATCGACGCACCATGTGTTTTCAGTGCATTAAAAATGGCGATGCCTTCAAAGACATCGCCACCCGGTGAATTAATATGGAGATTAATGTGGGTGATATCGCCCAGTGCATTCAGATCACTGATAAACTGCTTCGCCGTAACACCCCAGAAACCAATCTCGTCATAAATATAAATATCCGCGTCACTCTGGTGACCTGCCTGCATCCTGAACCAAGAATTATTCTTCGGACTGGTCGTCGGTGTGCTGCGGCTCCTGTCGTTTCGTTGCGGCACTGCTGCCTCCTTTATCACTTACCGGATCGGTATCAAATACCAGATCCAGCTTGCGGTTTCATCAATTTCGGCCTTGCGCCGACGTTTGACATCATCTGATTACGACCACCTGCACGTACCCAGTCTGATTCTGTCGCCGCTCCACCACGAATCTGAATTTTCCAGGCCTCAGCCTCCTTAACAGGGTCAATCCACGGCATCACCGGTCCGGAATACACCGCGGTATACAGTGAAGATCGGTCCAGATCGCGGGTAGCCTGATAACACCGGATACCACAGCCTGTTTCAGCCAGGACGGTACATCGGGCGGGTGACGGCACCAATAAACCAGTCCTGCAGGATCAGGTAGCCATCAGTAGATTCAACCAGCTCCTGACGCTGGGCGCTGTAAGTGCCGTTATAGTTGCGCGCTGTACTGGAAAACTCAGACGACTGCCCGCAGCCACGGCACGCAACTGACCATTACGAAAAGTTTCAAGGTTAGGATTGGGGCGATCCGACTTCACCATTCCGATTTCTTCGCCGGGTTTCAGATCGTCGTAAATAATGCCTGGCTGAATGGTAAGCTCGCGTTCATTCTCCTTGCTGTCATTACCATCCGTTTCATAGCTCTGTCCGTCGCCTTTCCGGATGTACATCCCCAGAGCAGCGGCGATCCTTGCTGCAGTCAGCTCAGAATCTTCATACTCTTTCAGAGCACTGAGGCGGATCAGCACACCGGACAACAAAGACGTCCCGCGCATCTGGTGCAGACGGCGAACAAATTTAAGATGCAGCATTCGCTCTGCATCCACTTCTTTGGTTTCCATCTGCCGCCCGGATACGGGACGGCTTTTATACACCAGATATTTTTCGGGACGCCCCAGTCATCAACAAACACGCCCTGATTCAGCCTGTTGCTCTCATCACTGGTCATGGGAATAAAGTCCGGCTCGAGCGCCTCCAGCCAGAAATGAACACCGGCAGAAGGCGTCAGGCTGTTTATGCGCCCGGAAACCATCTGGGCAAACACCTCACCATCGCGCAGCCAGGTACGCAGCATCAGACGTTCCAGCATCGGACGGGTAAACTGCCCGGTGACCTCCGGACTGACAGACCATTCACTCCATCGGGTACGTATCTCCGCTGCCAGATCACGGGCAATGGCCCCATTGCGTAATACCGGATGTGGCTCGACAATAATCCCGTTTTTCCCACCACCCGTTCTTCCAGCTTGTCAAATACACCAATGACCAGATCGTGGTTGTTATCAAGGTAACGAGCCTGCTCACGTAACGACACGGCCCCGTACTGGCTTAACTGGTCGGCAGTTCGGTTCTCCCCGTCGGGCTTTGTGTGTCCGCGTCGTTTTACGGCCTCATAAGCCTGGATCACCGCACGGGAACGCAGCCTTGCCGCTTTCCATCCTGGTGAAAAACGCCAATCACATCATCAAGAATTGCCATCAGAACCTCGCCAGCCGGTACCCGGATGCCCCCGTCGTCGTGTAATCAGAGCCGCAAGGCGGCGCTCCCACTCCTGCCGCCCCTGCCGGATCTCAGATAAGTTTTCCATGGTCATCTGCTGACCATTAAAAGTGACGGATTTTCCGTCCAGCACCGCCATTTCAGCTTCCGTATAACGCTGAATCATGGCTTCAATATCATTCTGATTCATAACCATCCTCCGGAAGTCAGCCAGGTTAACATCGTCAGTTACTGTTTTCTTCCGTTTTTTGTTTTTTAACAGGCGTGGGTACGGTTCCGGTGAGGGTGACGGTTCGGTACTGTCCGGGACACACTCAGCCAGGTTCCGGCTCGCCCACTCCGGTGCATCCGGCCAGCGGATCTTTTCGTATCCATGCAGAATGACCAGAGCCTCGGCATACACCATCAGGTCAAAAGCTTCGTTGGCACCGCGACCCGGCTTACTCCATTTCCCGTCACTGCTCCGCTCTTCATACGTCAGTTCGTCGTAAAACCAGCTCCCCAGCCAGTCAGGGAAATGCACATAGCCGGGACCTGGCGAGTCACGCCATAACGCGTTATTCACCCGGTCTTTCAGGGCATCCGTCTGAAGAAGCCAGAGCGGCACATCACCTGCGGCCTGCGCCCGTCGGCCCGTTCGTCCGGTGTTATCAGGAATGTACGGGTGATCAGTTTTGCTCGCCGGATGCTGTCGCCCTTAAACAGGTAAATACGTTTACCAAGGCCATCACGACGGCAACGACGCCAGAATTTATAGGCATTATCAGTGACCCCGTCTTCACCGCCGGAGTCCACCGCCATTGCCATCAGTCGCATTTGTTGAGAAGGGTCGGAGGCCAGCGGCCAGCTTTTTATGAAAACATCCGTCAGCAGGACATCCCAGTCTTCCGGATAGCTGGCCGGATCAATTCGCTGGCTCTCCCGTCGCTGTCACCGCGCAATGACTGCGTGATGTTGTAACGATCAATAATCCAGCGTTCGCCACGGCTGCCATAGCCCGTTACCTGAACCACAAAACGGCGATGACGTCCCGCCTGCACATCCACTGTCGCCACAAGGAAATTAACGCCATCCGGCACACTGCGGGAAGGAACTGGCTCTGCCCGCTGCTCAAGCAATTCACTTTTTCGTTGCTCCATGCTGGCGCGGGGAAGATAAGGTAATCCCCAGTCGGTATTGATAACCGTCTTGAGTGTCTCTTCACTTCCGGTTGTCTCGTATTCCTGTTCTGCAGTAAGCAGTTTGTAAACGAGTTGCGAGAGTGTCTGATAAGCAGCTGCCGGACCCTCCATCCAGAATGACGCAATACGTGAACGCCGGGGATCACCATAACGACTGCCATCTGCATTGATGGATTCACCATCCCGTAACCAGACCCCACGTCCGTTCAGCTCGCGTTTTTGTTCAGGCAAAATCCGTCCTGAACAGGAAGGACACTGAATATAAGCCGCCTCACTTGCCAGCACAGGATCGGCAATATCACGGAAACCAGCAACCACATCGCCGCAGGGCTGAAAATACTCACCACAGTGTGGACAGGGCCAGTACCAGCGACGGCGATCGCCACGGTTATAGAGCGACAGGATCCCCGTGGTTGGTGGAGCCTCATGCGGTGAAGTCCGTCGCCATTTCACATCCTTCACATCCCTGCCGGGGAACTCTCCACCAGCGTCATACCACTGGACATAAATGTGGTGGTACGTTTTTGAGGCAAGAGAGAAGGCATCCCCTCACCATCAATATCTTCCGGAAAACGGTCATAATCCGTCAGCGCCACGCATTTATAATCTGATGAAGACATGATATTGACTGACGGCCAGCCGATTTTCAGGTAGTTGCCAGCAAGGAATGTTCTGTCATAAACGTTGTTGTCATTTTTGTTCGACTCAGGCGACTGACCACTTCCGGGCTGACGCGAAACGTTCTGGCGAGTCGTTTTTTGGAGTGTTCGCGGGCTTTTTCCTCCGTCATCTGAATGATCAGCATATCAGCAGGATCGCAAATCACGTTGTAAATCACCCAGCCGTCAATCAGGCCGATAGTCTTGCCGGCTTCGTGCCGGGCCAACAAATATCACTGCGTCGTATTCACGCGAGGCCGCAGTTCATAGGCTCAATAACATACGGTGCCACCAGCGGATCCCATGGGACTGAGTTCCCTGCCCCCATGGGCACCCGCATATACTGAGCAACGGCATCAGCAACCCGCATTCGTCTCGGTGCGCGAAGGATATAACCTGAATCGGTTCGTGCTGCCTTTGCGGTTTCCTGATTCAGCATTACCCTCCTGCTGTAATTCCTCCTCATCATCCGCACCTGGTTCAGTCACCCGCAGGGCTATCTGATCGCGCAGATCATCAATAATGGACTGAACACGGCTCACAGCGGCAGGCTGCAGACCGCAGTCACGTTCAAGAATATCCGGTAATGTCTCCAGCACCTGCACGACCGCTTTTGCCCAGATGGCAAACTCCCGTCTGACATCACTGGCCGGAATGAGTTGTGCCGTTTCCTGTTCGAACTTAAGACGCTCACGTTCAGACTGATACCAGTGCTTTGCGCTCATGTGCGTCCATTTCGCCTTCTGCAACCGGCGGTGGTAATGCCAGAAATGCCGACACAATATCAACCACCCGATAAAGCTTGAGGTTGCTTTCATGCCCCCCTGCAACGGGTAGATTTTGCAGCCTTGCCGCAGCAGTCTGGCGATGTACACCTGACAGTGCCGCCAATTGACTGATATTCAGCGTCAGATTTTTTAACTCTCGATCCATACCCGCTCCAGAATGTTTTAAACATGCATCTTGCGAACGACTTTAGGCAAACGGTGTTAGTGATGAACAAAAAACAATCAAAATCGACACCAAAAAATAAATATACTGTAATATCAATCTATTACAGTAGTGGTGATGACGAATGAAATTTCAACAAGTAGCCTTTTTCCGCGACGCTCCCGCCCCGTGGCAGGGACCCCCACTGGGAGGACCCGACAGCCTGACAACCGTGACGAGCATCTGAAACAGAGCGTTACATAATGGCATGGGTATAATTCAGAAGGACATCACAGCATGCCCACACAAATTAGTGTGAGTGTCCTGTTTCTTACTACGCGCAGGACTGACGAGCATGAGGGGAAAATACGCGAACCGAAATGCCTTATCTTCAGAAATGCAGCCGGCATCCGAACTGACGATATTGTAAATTCACCTAAATACGAGGCATTGCTGTAGTTGAATTGCAGTACTGTATTAGCCTTACAGTGACAGAATACGATATTGACTCTGTCACTTGTGAAATGGTCAGAATGGTTAGCAGTTATGGTGATCAGTCAACCACCAGGGAATAATCCTTCGTATTCTTATCGTGCTTTACTAACGCGGCCTCAATTGCCCTGAATGCTTCCAGAGATACTTGATGTTCTATACATGCAATTACAACATCCGGGTAACCCATCGAAATGGTGCTATTAAGCATAGTTTTTACACGAACCTGCTCCTGGGAGGGGGCATCAGTGTATTGATCTTTATGCATTTTGTCGCTCCATTCGTTTGCTCTTCACTTGCGGCTAAAAATATAACGTCAAATCACTCAGCATGAAAGAGTGAAAGTTTCAGCGCGTTTCCCTTACATAATCTGTCGTTTGTATTCTCTTCAGGCATACCGGAAAGACTAGGTATTGTCACACAACCAATACCATCGACAATCGAGATTTATATCTATTCGGTAATGTTTAAATATAACAAAACCCCGTAAAAACGAGGTTTATGGGTAATTTGTATTGTTGAATAGCATCTGATGAGAAATTGATGCTAATACTATAAACATGCTAGATTAAATCAATCTTGATATCATAGCTTTCAAGACCAGTCATTTTTTCCCGTGCAGTAAACTGGATACTGGTAACTTCTTTCCCGGTCTTTTTCTTAAGCTCAATGATTTTTTTGTTATATATTCAGAAATATCTGCTTCTGTTTTTGTTTTTAACTCTTCAATGTTCATCATTTCCTCTTTTAGTCTGTTATGACTGTCCTGGTACACAGTAGTGTCAATTATATGGAGCAAACGTATAAAAGATAAGATGAAACATCGCAATAATCAACATACGACGGTCTAAATTTCACACAAACAGATAAAGATGATTATCATTTATTATCAATGCATTAGAATCAAATCAATTCAAGAGTCTCATTGCTGCTTCCAGAATTTCTTCTGAAGTTACATGTCGATCCGCTGCTACATAAATGACTTTATGATCTCCGGTCAGAGATGGAAACCCTGCAGCCATTACAGTGAGGTGTGTTGTTTCGCCATTTGGATATTCACGCATGATGGTGTTAACTCCGGTCATCACTGGCACTACCATTGCTGGTTCAGAGTTAAAAAAAACTATGATTTTTTCATAATGTTACCGTAATATGTGAGTATCCATCGACTAGACACTAAGCAAAAAAGCTCCCGAAGGAGCCTTCATTTTCACTTTCTTAAATCTAACGACAGATGGCTAACATTTAAGTATTGTGAAATATTATCAAATGTAATCATCATTGATTTACAAAAGATACATTTTGCCCCGAAAGGATTTCTGTCAGAAACATCAAAAGATGCTGTTCTATACTGAGAACCCTGGCAACACGGGCATATAAAGTGAATATGGTTTGTAATATTGTCTACCTCAAAGCGCCACTACATGAACAGCGGCAGGACCTTTAGGTCCGTTCTCAATACCAAATTCGACTTCCTGATTCTCAGTTAACGTTTTGAAATCGTTGCTCTGAATAGCTGAGAAATGCACAAACACATCTTTGCTACCATCTTTCGGCGTGATGAAACCAAAACCTTTTTCAGGGTTAAACCATTTCACTAAAACCAGTCATTTTGTTAGACATCATTATTACCTTTTGAAGAAGTTAGCCCTTGGGCAGAATGGTCCGAAAAAAAATATCAGAGAGAAAAACCAACAAGGAAATCTCAAGAGGTACAAATAATAAAATTATAACAATGACTGCTTCAGATAATTTTGTAACAAACCAGAACACCATTAACGCATGATTAACCAACCATAGCAAGGATTACTTTTGTAAAGAAAAACACACGAATGAAACAATAGCTTTATTTATTAATAAAACGTGTCATTCTGTCTAATGACCTTTTTATCTTACCCTTAAGATTTCAAGGATTTTGACTCATGGAAGAGTCCTTTTTATTTAAATTTCACATTCAGCGCTAAAAATAATCCGATTTAATATTAATCTACATCTGATATTTTTTATCTCTTAAAGATTCATAAATCCGTTGACAAGTCACTCCTGCGATGTAGCGTTTGTCAGCAATTTCAGCATAAAGCTGAGCTTCTGCTGCAATATCTCCGAGCATGTTGGTGAGCATTCCTTCGGCGGTTTTGGTTGTTTTGCCTCTGACGGCAGCGGCAAGATCTGCGGTATGCTGCGCTGCGTCAAGGCGTATGGCATATTTTTTTGCTTCGGCACGCAGCTGGTTAACACTATCAGACAGATCAGCAGCCCTGCAGAAATTTCAGCGGCTTTCTGTTGTGCATCTTTAACAGCCTCATCACGGGATATACTTCGCCCCTGTTCAATTATTCGAGCAGCAAATTGGACATTTACCTCTTGAGATAATTCGGCAGCATCACGCTCCGCCCATTTTTTTTTGCCATCCTCTGTCGCTCCAGACATTACCTACGACAAATCCTACCAACACGAGCAAAATCACCGTGAATATCTGATTCACTGTTCTATCCCCCAACAGGCTAATGCGCTCTCCTGGTCACGACGAATAACCTGTCCATAGCAGTTATTTGAACGTATGCGGCAATCGTGCCCACCATCTTTTATCCACCAGCGAATCGCCTCGCATGCGCCTTTACGATCACCGGCATTAAGCCGCTTATAAAACGTCGACGGGAAACACTTACCAGGGCCAATGTTATAGGGACAGAATGACGCTATACCCGCTTTCTGTGGTTCGGTCAGTGGTACTTTAATATTGCGCTCCACCCATGCCAGCGCCTTATCACGTTCAATAGCGTTAACCTGGTCGCATTTTTCCTTCGACAGCTTCATATTGGGAAAAACGTTTTTCCATCCACCACTGTGGCACCCCGACAGATGGTCCATATGCCAGAACCATCGCGGTATGCCGTAGTGTGGTTACCCTCTTTTTCATCCAGAAACTGGTCAAGTATTTGAGGAGCAGACGCGCCTGCACCAATCAGCGCCAGAACAGCAGCTGACAGGCCGTATTTGATTTTTGCGCTCATGGATATTTATGATGAGGACGCTCGTAAGCTTATTGGCAGGATTTTCAATCTTAAAGGAGTACTGATGCTGCAGATAAGACTCAACTTTTTTCTGACAATTTTTCTGCTGCAACTTCCAGAAGACTTGCCGGACGCTCATTCTGGCTGCTGCCTCATAAAACTCCAGCGCAGCTCCCTCAACACGGTCCATGGCGACATCCAGGCCAAAAATTTCACCGTCAAAGCGTTCTTTGTCCTGTAAGGCTACAGTTACCGTAACTTTATTCTCAAAATTACGGACTCCTTTCACAACCAGTTCATAGTATTGAGTCATTGGATTACTCTCCTCTCGCAGCCTTACGCCTGTCTTCTTTAATCTTGAAATAAAGATTTGTCAGGTACGTCAGCAGGCCAAATACCAGGCTACCCAGCACACCTATTGCTGCCCACTGTGAGGGCGTGACTTTATCGAGCAGCTGTAAAAACCAGTAGCCAGCACTGCCTGCGGAGGTGCCGTAGGCAATGCCTGTTGAAATTTTGTCCATGGATTTCATAGCCTCACCTCCGCACGGAACGGATGGCATAGTTATTATGTGTAGGCTTCCAGACACATCAATCAGAGCCTTAATTGATATATATGCTGGAGACGATGCAATATAAAAAGCTCGCCGTAGCGAGCTAATAAAATGTATTTCTCTGATATTATGTTTATTTGTATTAGCTCAGACTTGACATCACAGGTTTCGTATATAGAACATCATCAAATCTGTCAGTTTGCTATGAATGAGATATAGTAATTGAAGAGCTAACCTCGCATGTCAAAGCCAGATTTCTGAAAATCTCTGTAGACTTCCGGATTGTTGAAGGCCGGAAATTTGGCTTTATGAGCTGCGGACTTTATCGCTTCGCAATAGGCTTTATCACCGTTACTGGTAGATATTTTTTAACGCCGTGCCATCCTGAGAGAATTCCATATGCAACCTGCACTTTTTCCCTTTCCAGTTATGCGGCTCATCAAGTTTGGCATTAATTGCAGCTCTGATTCCCCGCGCTTGCGCCCCCCATTCATCCTGATCATCCCAGCGTCCTGAACTGCAACTACCTGTAGCAGTAGTTTTGTGGCAATCTGAAGGGTGTAAAGGTGTGCATCCCGCAACAAAACCGACCCAAAAAGTCAACATAACGATTTTCTTTAATCCCACTTCTTGCTCCTCAATCCATTAAAATCTCAGCAATAGTAGTTGTTACGTCCGCCACTGGCTCAGAGCTGACTATCCGCTAAATTTAGCTCAGTGCCGTAGTTGTGTCAGAACAAACCTAAGCCGAAACCGTTTATTACAAAACAATAAATATCAGGGTTTAAAATCCAGCACCCCATTTTGAAATACTTTATATACTTCCGGCGAAGGGGGGCAGGTATATCAACATTCTTTATCGCATTCATCGCTTCACGACATAAATCGAGGTCTCCACTTTCTCTTTTAACCTCCAGTAGAAGGCCATTCGGGGCCATATGCATTCTCAGTGTACACTCTTTTCCTGAATACTTACTCGCATCCCCGAACTGTTTTTCGATGGCGCTCTTGATTTGATGGGCATACAGACGGATATCCTCACTAACATCAGAAGTACGTTCAGATGAACTCACATACTGTGTCTCTATTGCTTTATCGGAGTAATATGATGTACGGTCATGATAATTTGTCGATACAGCATCAGTGCACCGATAATAATCCCACTAATAATCAACGTAAGAATTGATGCGCTACGAAAACCCATTTTTCCTCACATATGTCATATAGTAAAGGATTATATATACCGTTGTTTTGGACGCTCAAACAGCGAATCAGATCAAATAAAACGCACATTTGTTAACATTTACACAAAGTCTGCGTGGGATATTCTGAAAGAATATCCATAATGTGGAGAGAATCTATTGAAGTGCATGGTGCCGGGTGCCTCCCGGTGAATTCAGTACCAGCACCTGAATCCGCGATTATCCCATATACCTACTCGCTGATTGCCCCTCCGCACAGGGGGATTCACCATGCCAGTTTCTTTTAACAAACTCCCCGCAAACCAGACAACAGTCAACCGCCTGAATTGTGAAGTATTTAAAAATTTCTCCCGCTAACTGATACCCGGCTAACAGTCTGGCGTTTTCTTTTTCAGCAACGGGAAAGCAACAACCACCACACCCGCCACCAGCACACCGTCAGCCAGCACTGACATTATCCGGCTGCTGCAATGCCATTCACAAAAACAGTAAGCAATCACTTTTTACCGTAACCGGTGATAATCCAGATATGTATCTACCCCAGATGAGTAATCCGAAGTTCATCCATACCACAGGTCCTGGCTATTCTGTTGTACTCCTGAACAAGAGCAAATAATTCTGAATTAGCAACCATGAACTCATCGCAAACCCTCTGTATAGCATCACTATTCAGAATAATAACGTCTCTTCCCGAAAGACGATCAGGAGTACAGAACAAAACTGTCAAACGGCTGAAGGCCTTTGCTCGTTCTGCATTGACTATATCAATACGCTGCCTAAGGATGAAACACCCCGACGCCTCATCAATATTCACTCTACCCACACCATATGAATGATAAATATTTAATGCTGAAAAAACCATTAGACCGTATAACAAACTCTCAATCAACACTTAACAGAACTTTTATTTTTGACAAACATATAATATTTTCAACAATATCCTGAGCCAGGTATATTTCAGTATAAGGCTCTGCCGAAAGGAATCTGGAAGAATGAATATGGCGCGCTGTACTGGATTCGAACCAGTAACCGATTGCTTAGAAGGCAATTGCTCTGTCCGGCTGAGCTAACAACGCTGAATACCGATAATGGACCGCCATCGGGGACCCGCCCCCGCACCAACAACCCTGTTATCGTGTCGTCTGCTCTTCCTGATAAGCTAATGGCGGTTTGTGATGGTGGCCCTTGCTGGATTTGAACCAGCGACCTGGCGATTATGAGTCGCTCGCTCTCACCACTGAGCTAAAGGGCCGGGAGCAGAATAATAACGGTCCGTAATTAATTCCGCAATAAAAAACCCGCTCGGCGGCGGGTTGTAGAAACTCTTCTAACGTCAGGCATAAAAAGCCCATCATTATGACGAATTTACCACAGATTCCGGAAAAATCAACCTTGTTACCTAGTTACCTTTTTTAACTGCCGCTCAGCCCATGCTTCTTCAATATCAAACCGGGTCACCAGCGCATCATAGAATTTCTTAACTGTTTTTTCCCATGACGCGCGTGTTATCTGGTTTGTCACCTCGCATATAGCATTAAATGCCTCCGTTGATGGTAGTCTTTCATAGCCACGACCACCACAACGCTGGCAGTCTCTGACAACAGGCATACCACGTTTTACCGACTCTTCACGATGAATGGCGACACCACGCCCACGGCAATCACTTACAGGCGGTGGAAACCTCACCCTTTCCGCCACACTCCGGACAGGCAACTTTTACCACCTCCCTGACTTTTTTCCATTCTTCCCAGTAAGACGGATACACACCTTTCGTACACTTTGCCCATACCGGCGGCTTACCATCCGATACTGGACCTTGTTTGTAAAAACTATGCTTTCAATAAATTTTTCCCCATAGCAACAAGGGCACTGCTTTTTACTCGCTGCGCTGCGGGCATAATCCTCAAAAGCGTACGAAGCCATAATGCGCATCACTACCGGTTTTATTTCTGCCGGAAGTTTTCTCAACGCCGCCACACGATCGCACCGACTGAGTGCATAATCTGCCAGTAATTCTGTTGCCCGCGCCCTGTCATTCATACTGATGCCCATTTTCCCCAGAACGCAGAAAACCCATCTCAGCCCGATTCTGTGTCATGCCCTGCGCGGCCATCACATCAGTGATACTCAGCGCATCTTTTGACGTTGAGGCCGATGCATCGGTCAGGCCGGGGATTTTGGGGAGTAGTATTTCGGTAAATCTTCCAGTTTCATTTTTGACCTGCTCTTAATGCATTATGGGGTAAATCTTCACCCCCAGACGTCCGCCAGATACTGGCTGACCACGAACGATATTGATTTCATCAAACTGCTCGTCGTCTATGAGCAGCCCCGCATGCGTCAGTACATCCAGTGGTGCCTTCAGGATATTGTCCAGGTCACGACGGCGCTTATCCGGTGGCTCTGCAATAATTTCTATTGCCGGCCTTCCGGACAGGTTTAATTTCAGTTGCTGCTGGCGAACAATAAGCGCCACATCACGGCGATAACGCTTTCCCTCCACCGAGATAAAATATGTGCTGCCACGGCGTCGCCAGTAAGTGTTCACCGTCGGCGGGTAAGGTAAAACCAAATCTATGAGCATCAGTCACCTCTTTTACCCAAGCACGCCAGTTGCAAAGGCGTGATCAAGAAAACGAAAAATTAAATCAACCTGAGAACCATGCTTTTCTTCGAACGCCAGAGGATTCGCATGAAGCTCGTTGTGATGCTCCCGACACAGCGGTAGCGTGAAAATATCGTGAGATTTTGTCCCCATTCCGCCCTGACCATGACCAATCAGGTGATGGGGATCGTCGGCTGGCTTACCACAACACGCACACGGCTGTGTCTTCACCCAGCGCGTGTATTTCTCGTTAACCCAGCGGCGACGTTTAGGTCGTTTCATGAAGGATTCCGGAGACTCCGGATCAACGGCAATGCTGACCACCGTCTTTTCCTGTGGTGGATTTTGTTGCTGGTGGACGTGAAGCAGCGGCGCAAGATTTTTTGTGCGCTGCTTCAGTATGCTGATGGCTGTCTGTTCTCCCGGTACGATGTCGCTCTCGCGGTATACCGAGCGGATTTTTTCCGCTGGTAATCCCAGCGAACGACGCGCTACAGCCTCAGGTAGTGCATCCACCACCTGATTGCAGGCCGCCCAGCAGGATAATTCAGCCAGCGATAATTCACGCTCCTGCGTACCGTTCATTGCGTGACGAATGACGTCAATCATCCATGCTGACAGGTTTTGGTGAGCAAGTTGCTCAAGTGATTCGGAGGTCTGGTCACGCAACTGGTTGTCGCAGTGCCAGCACAACACCATTGCGCCGGTACCATAACGGTGAATGACGGTTTCACTGTGGTGATAATCGCCGTGTGGCCACTGGCAGGATTTAACATGGCGCAGTAACCAGTCAGACAATGCGCCAGCGCCACCAGCAGCACGAATCACTCGTTCGTCGCTGAAAAATGGCAGTAATGATTTATCCTCCGCCAGCGGCTGGCCAACGGCAGGAACGACCCCGGACGGCAGATTACGCATGCTTTTCGGTTCCGGCTCCACCAGTACCCGGGTATTGTGGAATACCGGCATGGATTCACGGCCCGGCTTAACGATCACCAGCCCGAGTTCCGGTACCAGAACAGGTCGAAGTAATACCCGCACGTTACCTCCAGATGCGTTGCTGGAATGTGCGGGACGGACGCGGTGGGCGTTCAGAGTAAGGAAGCCTGACGGAGATTATCCAGTGACGGTAGTCGAGGCTAAGGGCTTTTTTAACCTCGTATCCGCGCCTGCGGTAACACTGAATGAGCCATTCGGCCTGTTCTTCAGTGCATGGAGGGTGTTGGAACCATTCAGACTTGAATGCGTGAGAATACCGCTCGTGCGTGCAGGCAAGAACGGGCGAATTATCAGAATTGTAATATTTTACGTTGCGTGCCATCGGTTTTCTCCGGTGGCACGGTGTTACTCAGCGGGAGTTCAGCCCCGCGCAAGATTGTAGATGAGTTTATTCTTCTGCAAAAGCTGAAAAGCCTGCTTTTTATTCCGATCTCTTTCAGTGCCTGTAATGAAGTGACAAACTCACCTTCGCGCAAGATAAATCCGTCTGTCACTCGACCATCCACAAAATTAATTAACGCAGCCCCATTCTTTCGCAAACACATAATGCGGTAATGACTAACAAGATTTCCATTTTCAACGCACACCGCATAGAGGCCATCTTCACAAAAAATTTTACGCAGTTCTTCGATGTTCATCATCAGAATCCTTCCGGATAATTAGCTCTCCCCTTTAAGGGACCATCCCTCTTATCCCTGCGCGCTACTTAAGTATTTTTGATTCTATTCCGGCACCGTCCAGAACTTCAAACGCGTTGAAAATAAAAACAAAAACCCGCCGAAGCGGGTTAAGTGCGGGTGCGTTGAGGATGCCTGCCACATCAGAGGTGGCGAGGGATTTCTCCCTCGCCGGGTCTCTTACTCCTCAGGTTCGTAAGCTGTGAAGACAGCGACCTCCGTCTGCCCGGTTCGGATTCGTACCTCGCAGAGGTCTTTCCTCGTTACCAGTGCCGTCACTATGACGGTTAAACAGATGACGATCAGGGCGATTAGCATCGCCTTTTGCTGCTTCATAGCCTGCTTCTCCTTGCCTTTCGGCACGTAAGAGGCTAACCTACGTGTGTAGAGCATAGATATGGCCTCAGATTAATGTTAAGCGTCTTGCAGGACGCGTAATGTTAACTGGGGCTTTTCTCTATCTGCCGTTGGTGTTCATGCCCGAGGCAGATAGCCTCAAGCACCCGCAGCCATTCTACTTAACTACCGTTACCTCGCCAATGTGAAATCAGTCAGAAAGGCGATCCATAAGAACAATAGCAAGACAATAAATCGCCATTACAGCCGTAATAGCCAGCGCACATTTGAGAACCAGCACCACAACCTCCTGTATTGGACGTACACCAGTCCTGATGAATATGAGGCTGTCTCGTCAGTGATTCAATACAACTATTGGGTATAGTTTCTCTGATTTTTTCTGTGGAAATGGGGCTCAACCACTAGTCATTTAATACGCAAAGTCCGACACAAGCTAACCTTCTAGTCCGCTTTGAGCGATGAGCGGACATCGACTTTAAAAAACACTAGCGTAAACAGGAAGGCAGTTATGATCCAGAATGAATACTCACTACCTCTTTGACTAAAATGATGATAAGTGCTCATTTGATGATAATTAACATGTTTTTTAATAATTAAAGCTAACATAATAATTTAACGAATATTCTTTGCTTTCTGAATAATAAACCTAGAGCAAACTAAATGACATCACCAGGACTTAACACCATAGGGTTGGTTTCGAATATTCTTGGCGTGATATTAATTTTTCTTTTGATTACCACAATCCTCTCATAATGAGGGAGTGTCACTGGCATTGGAAGATAATACGCAATTGAATGATGGAACTACTGTCAAATAAAAGAACTTAAAAACAAAAAAGAAGTATATTTACAATATCTTTCGTATACTTAGCGTTAGCATTAATGTTCACGGATTCGTATTGCAATTCTTATCAATTCTACCTGACTTGCAAATTTAATTGACTCGTAACATCTGCAACCCCACATTTAACAAAAAGCAGATAGAATAATTGAAGGATATAGTCTAGCTAAGTTAAATGTGGGTGCGTTTTATTTTACATCAATATATTTTTAATTTACAAAACCGAAATCCAGACACTTTTTATAGCTGTTAGGGTGAAGATCTTTAAGGTCTTTTAAAAAACCTTTATCAAGTGTTAAAATCAAAGTGTCTGGCATATTTAGAGAAATAACTATTAGAAAGTCAAATATGTCATTTTTTCGTAATTTACGACCATTTTATATGCATCCTCAACCTTGCTCATTAGAAAGCTCAACGAATTCTTAGTAAGCCCACGAGCGCCAGAAATCCCCTCCTCCATTTCTTTCAGGTAGTTATCAACTACTGATTCGTGTTTTTTTTGCAGGCAAGGGATATTGGATTCTCCATATATTTTTAAACTTTTTATCAAAATTATCATTTTTTATACTATCATACAGATTTTTGAGTCTGTCTTGGCTTCCGGAAATGTTAACTGTGTCAGTTTTAATCATATGATAGTTGACATGAAAAGCATGTAGGAGTCCGATAAGCATGGTTTCAAAAGCTTTCAAAGCTGATTGCTGCTCATTTCCATTAATATATCCATTCCGCAACTCATCTTTAAAGAAGTCTAAAATTAATTCCATATTAGATTCAAGTAGAGTCTGCACAAGACTAAGTTGACTTTGATTTTGTACATCGTTATCAAACTTGTATCCATCTTCTCTAATAACCTCAAACAAACCAGAGACAACCAGTATGAGTATGAACCTATAAAACTCAGCCTCTCTAGATATTTTTAGTGCTCTAACATTATCAATAATATCTTTTACTTCGTCTATTTTGTCTGAAAAATGCAACCTATAAAGAAATTCATTTGAGATTGGAGTATGACCAATGCTAATTAGTTCAATATTTCCGTTTATGATTGGGCTAATGCATTTTTTACAGCCCCTAAGTCATTGCAATATTTAGAGATCACTTCTATGAGTGATGGTGTCGTAATGGATAATTTGAATTGATCTATAGGGGAGTTAATTATTTTTTGGTTTGTCGACAGACCAACTAGTGAGTAAAGAATATTTGTATCAATTATCATCCTGCTCATATAAATGCTCCTTTTTGAACGGTTGATTATTGTTATATCACATATCAATGCGCATTAGCATAGTGATTGTATTGTAACGTCCGCTTCTGGCACAAAGCGGACAACCACGCCAGATCTACCCTGTGCCATGAAAAATGAGAATGTCAATTCACTCCTGAACTAATGCTTTTTAATCTAGTAACGTCTAAAATACCTAACATTATCCCTGATAAAATGCCAGTATGCGCTGCATAGCTTCACTCTTCCGGCACTCGCGACAGATTATGTTTAGGCGACTGTCGTAGCGACGTATTTCTCCATCAGGTAACGACCAGATAAGGTCCGGATCAACCACAGCTGGTTTCTTCACCTTTGCCCTCGAGAGTTTTTTGCGGGCGTTTTGCCAGTCCTTACGCGCCTGTTCAGAGGGGAATAACCCGTAGCCGGAGTTGTATACATCGCCGCTGGCAACCAGCTCTCTGGCCAGAACGCTCATCAGATATCTTGTTGCCCCAGTTTTAGTTTCCAGTTGTCGTAACGTCTCGCGCCCACTCTGGCGTACGAGTTCAACAACCTGCCCTTTAATTTTTTCCCGCTCTTCTTGTGTAAAAACTTTTTGCCACAAGTCCCCTTAAAATTACCTCATGACCAGAAATTAACACTTACCCCCTGAAGCCCGGCGGAATTTCAGTGTCCGGTTCAGAAATGTGATTCACGCAACGCTGCGCAGGCGAACGCCCCAGGCGGATAACCAGTTCATCCCATTTTTCGCGGAGTTTTGACGGGCTCATGATGTTTTTACCCAGAATTGATCTCGCTGTACCCGACCAAACATTTCACAAATTTGTCTGTGAGTTCTGCCATCCAGCATCCGCATTGTGCGAACGTCATTGGCCCATGCTGTCCAGTTGGGTTCTTTCGGTCTAGTGATCTCGCCATCATAGCTGGCCGCCTGCTCGTAAAGACTCACGATTCGCCCCCAAATCCACTGCGCACACGCCAAATCCTCCCTGCTACCCCACTGGCGTTTTTTCGCACTAAACACAACCGCGTCGGGGTTCCGGGTTAAAAAATCCTGTTCAGCGGTCTGCGGGTCCGGTTGCGAAGCTTCCGGACGAAAAAGTGTTTTTATTCTCTGTAGTAATCTCTGTTGTATTCTCTGTAAGATCATCAGGCCATTTTGACCCGATGACATTGGGTCGTTTTGAACCAATGGAGCGTTTCATTTTGACCTCTTCCATCGTGTCATTTTGACCTGATGGAGCGGCGCATTTTAAACCGATGGATTCGCTCAATTTGCCACCATCTAAAAGCTCGCTCCCGTAGTTGATCGTGTAGAAATTGGTCATATCGCGCTTTGATTTATTGAGCTTTTCACAACGCAAAAGCCCCAGCGTTTTCAGACTTGCAAACGCGCGCTTTAACGTTGACTCTGACCAGAATGGGAACTGTTCCAGCCATTGTTCCGTTGTGTTGTAAATCCAGCGAACACCATCACATTCCATGCCGGAATTGGTATCTCTCAACCAGTAATGCAACTGCTGCAACACAATGGCTTCATTTAAGCCAATCTTCATCGCAAGCTGTGTGTTTATAACCAGTGGGCGTTCAGCAAAAAGAAGGCTCATAATTCCATCCAGCTTTTTGTTGGTATTGCTGTCGATACGCAAGTTTGAAAGCAATTGCTTTTTCTATAAGTTCGTCAGTTTCACGATCCACTACGGCAGGATCAGCAAAAAGCAGTCCGGACTCCACCACATCGCCATATTCTTTGTTTAACCCGGCGATCATGTACGTGATGCTTTTTCCGTCACTAATTTCACGATACAACCTGAAATCATTAATCCGGATAGCCTCCATAATTGCAGGCACTAGCGCCGTGAACTTTTCACGCTTATCCCTAGTGTCGATAGCCTTCCAGCGTTCGAATATCTTCACTCGATTAACGCCAAGCGCTCGCTGATCAACCGCGCCACCTTCATCTGTGACACGCTGAACATCGATGTTCGGGCGCTCTTTCAAAGCCCAGAATGCTTCAGTGATTAATATCGTCGCCTGCTCCTGTGTCATTCCTCGGTCGACATATCCAGGCATCCAGAGCCTCACGAGCCTGTTCAGGAGTGATTTTCATTGTTCAACCGCCCCGCCCGCTTCGTCTTACGATATTCGTCATAAACCTTGGGATCATACAGAAGCTCGCCGCCAGATGCCTCCTGTAGACGCATCGCGCGACCTTCAGGAACCAGCTCTTGCCATTGAGAAACAGCAGATGGGTCAACGCCAGCAGCTTTCGCTACTTTGGCTTTCGTACCGTAAAAATTAATTACGTCTGATTTAAACATCGCACCTCCAATATTGAGTTTTCTCAATGCTAATCACTCAAGGAATCTCAAGTCAAGGGTTATTAAGATATCTAAATATGAACGAGAAAAACTTTAGGTCAACGCATTAGAGAAAGACGTAAGCAGGTAGGCTTAAGTCAAAACGGTTTAAGCAAAGCTGCTGGCGTATCTGGCTCATCAATTTCATTATGGGAAAGTGACCATACAGCCCCGCGCGGGCAAAATTTGCATCGCCTCGCCGAGGTATTGCAATGTTCACCAACCTGGATACTGTTTGGCGACGAGGACAAAACACCAGCTCCCCCTGTTTCACTCGATAGTGCCTTAGACTTATCGGAAGATGAGTTAGAGATGCTGCGTTTGTATCGCGCACTTCCTAAATCAGAGCAACAAGCACAACTCAGCGAACTCCGCGCCCGCGTTGAGAATTTTAATCGCCTGTTCACCGAGCTATTAGAGGCTCGCAAACGCAACAAGCATCAATAATCATCCCTTCACAAAATTTTAAAGCCTTACATTTCAATGTATTGGCTTTATCTTGCGCCAATACTTGAGTTTTTCTCATCAAAAACCTTGACGAAAAATAATGAGAAAACTAAATTACTTCCATCAAGACACCGCACGGTGTTCTCAGCAAACAGTTCCGCTACCCCGGCGTTAAGGGGAAATGAGGTCAGCATGGATACTATCGATCTTGGCAACAGCGAATCTCTGGTATGTGGCGTGTTCCCCAACCAGGACGGTACGTTCACCGCGATGACATATACCAAAAGCAAAACGTTTAAAACCGAATCTGGCGCGCGTTGCTGGTTAGCCAGAAACACTGACTGATGAGGCTGACGATGGAATTTAAAGATTTACCGTCTGATGTACAGAAAACAGCAGCTCATACATTGCATTCTGTGCTGCGAGAAATCGGGAAAGATATTGCAAGCGAGCCAGCAAAAGATCTGGCCCGGAAAATCAAGACCGCTTTCGTTGAGCTTTATAATGTTGGCACTGACTCTGAAACTGTCGAGACCAAGACCGTAAGTTCACCAATATTCTCACTTGAGCCAGGCGTATTATCAGGTGAAATATGCACCGAGATTTCCAGCGAACTGCTTCCGGTAATACGAGAAGCAATTTGCCGTCGCGGTTTGGATGGAAGTTACGATCATGACGTCCTGCAAGTTCTCAGGACAATGGTGACTTCACTGGGGATTTGATCCCTGCGTCCTCTAACCTTTTGATATAGCGGTCCTCCAAGAAGGTAAATTTTGTCGAAAAATCATCTTTCCCCTCTGGTTTATTCAGAGGATTACAGGACCCGTAAGTAGCGGCATACATTTCAACCGTTTTATCAAAAATATAAGAGACAAATTCTTCTTTAGTCATATAGATTTCCTTCTTGGTTATTCGGGATAAGAAGGATACCACCTCCCTGACGTGGTTAAAAGCAGGCATACAACACGAAAGCGCACGGCGAAGTTCGTCTCACTGTACGGTGTCGTTAAATTTAATTCGACCGTGCGCTTCCGGTTGTGGCAATCCGCGAAATGGCGCGGCGGTAAGTATGGCGGGGTTATTCCTTCCCCCATTGAGGACACCGGGTTGTCAGGTTGACCATACGCTTAAGTGACAACCCCGCTGCAACGCCCTCTGTTATCAATTTTCTGGTGACGTTTGGCGGTATCAGTTTTACTCCGTGACTGCTCTGCCGCCCTTTTTAAAGTGAATTTTGTGATGCGGTGAATGCGGCTGAGCGCACGCGGAACAGTTAAAACCAAAAACAGTGTTATGGGTGGATTCTCTGTATCCGGCGTTAATTGTTAACTGGTTAACGTCACCTGGAGGCACCAGGCACCGCATCACAAAATTCATTGTTGAGGACGCGATAATGGAAACGTTATTACCAAACGTTAATACGTCTGAAGGTTGTTTTGAAATTGGTGTCACTATCAGTAACCCTGTATTTACTGAAGATGCCATTAACAAGAGAAAACACGAACGGGAGCTATTAAATAAAATATGCATTCTTTCAATGCTGGCCCGTTTACGTCCGATACAAAAAGGATGCTGGCAATGAATACAGCATTTGCACTTGTTCTGACAGTTTTTCTTGTTTCCGGAGAGCCAGTTGATATTGCAGTCAGTGTTCACAGGACAATGCAGGAGTGTGTGACTGCAGCAACCGAACAGAAAATTCCCGGTAACTGTTACCCGGTCGATAAAGTTATTCACCAGGATAATAACGAAATCCCGGCAGGTCTTTAAAACAGTTCCGTAATAAATATCCGGTTTCATTCTTATATGCCAGCAATGGCAGGGATTTGTTCACCCTTAAATCTGTAATGAGGTAAAACAAAATGAGTAAAGTCTTTATTTGCGCCGCCATTCCGGACGAACAGGCAATAAAGGAAGAAGGTGCCGTCGCTGTAGCCACTGCCATTGAAGCCGGTGATGAACGTCGCGCCCGCGCAAAATTTCACTGGCAATTCCTGGAGCATTATCCGGCTGCTCAGGACTGCGCTTATAAATTTCTTGTCTGCGAGGATAAACCCGGTATACCCCGCCCTGCCCTCGATTCCTGGGATGCTGAATATATGCAGGAAAACCGCTGGGATGAGGAGTCTGCTTCCTTTGTCCCGGTTGAGACTGAATCCGATCCGATGAACGTCACTTTTGACAAGCTGGCCCCTGAAGTACAGAACGCTGTCATGGTTAAGTTCGACACATGTGAAAACATCACCGTTGATATGGTTATTAGCGCACAGGAATTGTTGCAGGAAGACATGGCAACATTCGACGGCCATATCGTTGAAGCGTTGATGAAAATGCCAGAAGTTAACGCCATGTATCCGGAGCTTAAGTTGCACGCCATCGGGTGGGTTAAGCATAAATGTAAGCCTGGTGCTAAATGGCCCGAAATTCAGGCAGAGATGCGCATCTGGAAAAAACGTCGCGAAGGTGAACGCAAGGAAACCGGAAAATACACGTCTGTTGTTGATCTCGCCCGCGCCAGAGCCAATCAACAGTACACTGAAAATTCAACAGAAAAATCAGCCCGGTCATTGCTGCCATTCATCGCGAATACAAGCAGACATGGAAAACACTGGATGACGAACTGGCCTACGCTCTCTGGCCTGGTGATGTGGATGCCGGAAACATTGACGGCAGCATCCATCGCTGGGCAAAAAATGAAGTTATCGACAACGACCGCGAAGACTGGAAGCGTATCTCGGCATCAATGCGCAAACAGCCTGATGCCCTTCGCTACGACCGCCAGACTATTTTTGGCCTTGTCCGTGAACGTCCGATCGACATTCACAAAGACCCTGTGGCACTGAACAAATACATTACTGAATACCTGACTACAAAGGGCGTGTTTGAAGATGAAGGAAGAAATCAGAGCGCAACTGATACTCTCTCGTCGCCAGTACCAGAAACTGATGCAGTGGAAACGGCAATTCCGGGCAACGAAAAACCGAATGCAAAGTGGAAGTCGAACCATCTGTAGAGCGTGAGGGGCCGTTCTACTTCCTCTTCACCGACAAGGATGGCGAAAAATACGGTCGCGCAAACAAACTTTCTGGTCTGGAAAAAGCACTGCCTGCTGGGGCTACTGAAATCACAAAAGAGGAATACTTCGCACGTAAAAACGGCACGTACTCAGGTTCACAACAAAATACTGGTGCATCTGACACGACCGCACAACCAGAGCCGGTAAAAGTTACCGCTGACGAAGTAAACAAAATTATGCAGGCAGCCAATATCAGCCAGCCTGACGCCGATAAGTTGCTTGCTGCCTCTCGCGGAGAATTTGTTGCAGGGATTAGCGACCCGAATGATCCGAAATGGGTAAAGGGGATTGAAACCCGCGATTCTGTAAACCAGAACCAGCAAGAATCGGAACAGAACGACCAGAAAGCGGAACAAAACAGCCCAAATACGCAACAAAACGAGCCAGAAACGAAACAACCTGAGCCAGTAGCGCAACAGGAACCGGAAAAAGTCTGCACCGCCTGCGGTCAAAGCGGTGGCGGCAACTGCCCTGATTGTGGCGCGGTGATGGGTGACGCAACATACCAGGAAACATTCGATGAAGAGAATCAGGTTGAAGTTCAGGAAAATGATCCGAAGGAAATGGAAGGCACTGCGCATCAGCACAAAGGAGAACACTGGCAGCAATCAGCATCATGCCAGCGATAGTGAAACTGGCGAGACGGCAGATCCCTTAATTAAGGTGAACGGTCATCATAATCTCACATCCACCAGCAGAGCGGGGATTCATCTAATGATCGACCTTGAAACCATGGGAAAAAATCCTGATGCCCCGATTATCTCAATAGGTGCAATATTTTTCGATCCGCAAACCGGAGATATGGGACCGGAATTTAGTAAGACTATCGATCTGGAAACTGCTGGCGGAGTCATTGATCGTGACGTCATTAAAAGGTGGCTGAAGCAATCACGTGAAGCGCAGTCTGCCATTATGACCGATGAAATCCCGTTAGATGATGCACTGTTACAATTGCGGGAATTTATCGACGAAAACTCCGGTGAATTTTTTGTTCAGGTCTGGGGAAATGGAGCCAACTTCGACAACACGATTTTGCGCCGTTCATACGAACGGCAGGGGATCCCCTGCCCGTGGCGTTACTACAACGATCGCGATGTACGCACAATCGTTGAGCTGG